>Ga0222427_100588_pt1 | contig 44860 bp, 33 predicted proteins | sample 2B20Ametagenome_FD_182890 | JGI IMG/M metagenome (GOLD analysis project Ga0222427, IMG submission 182890) | Enriched microbial communities from leaf-cutter ant dump, University of Wisconsin, Madison, United States - 2B20A (version 2) | ecosystem: Environmental > Terrestrial > Nest > Insects nest...
CCATGCAGGTGGCGCAGAAGCTGTACGAAGGCGTGGCGATCGGCGACGAAGGCACGGTCGGCCTGATCTCGTACATGCGTACCGACTCGGTGAACCTGTCGCAGGACGCGCTGGTCGAGATCCGCGACGTCATTGCCCGCGACTATGGCACCGCCTCGCTGCCGGACAAGCCCAACACCTACACCACCAAGAGCAAGAACGCGCAGGAAGCGCACGAAGCGGTGCGCCCGACCTCGGCGCTGCGCACGCCGGCGCAGGTGGCGCACTTCCTCGGCGACGACGAGCGCAAGCTGTACGAGCTGATCTGGAAGCGCGCGGTGGCCTGCCAGATGATCCCGGCCACGCTCAACACGGTCAGCGTCGACCTTTCCGCCGGCAGCGAACACGTGTTCCGCGCCAGCGGCACCACGGTGGTCGTGCCCGGCTTCCTCGCCGTCTACGAGGAAGGCAAGGACAGCAAGAACGCGGAAGACGAGGACGAGGGCCGCAAGCTGCCGGCGATGAAGCCCGGCGACAACGTGCCGCTGGAGCGCATCGCCGCCGAGCAGCACTTCACCCAGCCGCCGCCGCGCTACACCGAAGCGGCGCTGGTCAAGGCGCTGGAGGAATACGGCATCGGCCGCCCCTCCACCTACGCCTCGATCATCCAGACCCTGCTGTTCCGCAAGTACACCGAGATGGAGGGCCGCAGCTTCAAGCCGACCGACGTCGGCCGCGCGGTGAGCAAGTTCCTGTCCAGCCATTTCACCCGCTACGTCGATTACGACTTCACCGCCAAGCTCGAGGACGAGCTGGACGCGGTGTCGCGCGGCGAGGAGGAATGGGTGCCGCTGATGCAGCGGTTCTGGGGCCCGTTCAAGGAGCTGGTGAGCGACAAGAGCGAGTCGCTGGACCGCACCGATGCCGGCAGCTCGCGCACGCTCGGCACCGACCCCAAGAGCGGCAAGGAAGTCAGCGCGCGCATCGGCCGCTTCGGCCCGATGGTGCAGATCGGTACCGTCGAGGATGAAGAGAAGCCCAAGTTCGCCTCGCTGCAACCGGGCCAGAGCATCTACTCGATCTCGTTGGACGACGCGCTGAAGCTCTTCGACATGCCGCGCAAGCTCGGCGCCGACGCCAACGGCGAGGAAGTGAGCGTGGGCATCGGCCGCTTCGGCCCGTTCGCCAAGCGCGGCAGCACCTATGCCTCGCTGAAGAAAGAAGACGACCCGTACAAGATCGACCTGGCGCGCGCCATCTTCCTGATCGAGGAGAAGGAAGAGATCGCGCGCAACCGCATCATCAAGGAGTTCGAGGGCTCGGACATCCAGGTGCTCAATGGCCGCTTCGGCCCGTACATCAGCGACGGCACCCTCAACGGCAAGATCCCCAAGGACCGCGAGCCCGCCTCGCTGACCCTGGCCGAGGTGCAGCAGTTGATGGCCGAAACCGGCAAGCCGGCGCGCAAGGGCTTCGGCGCGAAGAAGGCGGCCGCCAAGAAGGCCGCGGTGAAGAAAGAAGCGGCACCGAAGAAGGCCGCCGCGAAAAAGGCACCCGCGAAGAAAGCGGTTAAAAAGGCCGCAACCAAGACGGCAACCAAGAAGACCGCGGCAAAGAAAACCGTGGTGAAGAAGAAGGCCGCGGCGGCCGACGACGCGCCGCCGTTCTGAGGGCAGCTCACCGCCATGCCGGCGGGAGGATAATCGGTACTCCCGCAGCAGGCCGCCCACCGGGCGGCCTGTCCATTTGCGCTCCACCCACGCCTGCGCGCCCGCCCGGCGTGCGGAGATCCCACGGTGCCGACCATGCTCGAATTCGATCCGCAGACCATTCTTCCCACCCTGCACGCCGGCGGCGTGATCGCCTACCCCACCGAGGCGGTCTGGGGACTGGGCTGCGACCCTGCCAACGAGATGGCGGTGATGAAGCTGCTGGCGCTCAAGCAACGCCCGGTCGAGAAAGGCATGATCCTGGTCGCCGCCGACGTGGCGCAGCTGGACGGCTGGGTGCGGCTGGACGCACTGGCCGACGACCGCCGCCAGGCCGTGCTCGACAGCTGGCCCGGCGCCAATACCTGGATCGTGCCGGCCGGCCCCCGCACGCCGCGCTGGATCACCGGCGCCCATGACGGCGTCGCCGTGCGGGTCAGCGCGCATCCGCTGGTGCATGCCCTGTGCGAAGCCTGGGGCGGCCCGCTGGTCTCGACCAGTGCCAACCTCGCCGGCCAGCCCCCGGCCCGCAGCCGCGCGCAGCTCGACCCGGCCCTGCTCGCGCAACTGGACGGCCTGCTCGATGGCACCACCGGCGGCCTGGCCCAGCCCACCCGCATCCGCATCGCCACCAGCGGGCAGACCCTGCGCGACTAGCCTTTCCTGCAGGACGACGTGAGTCGCGACCGGGGCTTTCCCCTTGAAGGCTCCGGTCGCGACTCACGTCGCTCCTATGGGCAAGATCCCGGACAGCAGGCTTCGTGGCACCATGACGGCATGGACGCCCGCCTGCCCTGCCTGCTGCTGTTGCTGGCTGCCCCCGCACTGGCCGCCGAACCACCACCCGCCAGCAGCAACGTGCGCATCTACCGCTGCGTGGCCAGCGATGGCACGGTGGCGCTGCAATCCACGCCCTGCGGAGACAACCACCGCCAGCAGGTATTGGACATGCAGCGCCCGCAGGACCCACCCCCGCAACCGGCCGCGCCGCCACGGCCGCAACCAGCCCCCATCGCAGCCACGAACGAACGCGAAGTCCGCATCGTCACCGTGCAGCCGCCACAGCCCATGTACGAGTGCGTCGGCCCGGACGGTGAGCGCTACCTCAGCGACGACGGCATCGGCAACCCTCGCTGGGTACCACTGTGGGTCGGCGGCCATTACCCACCGCCGCACGGCAGCGGCGCCAGCGTTTCCGGCAACCTCACCCTCGGTTCCGGGCAGCTGTCCATCCGCGGCGGACAACCACCCGGCCACGGCCACCCGTATCCCCGGCCCGGCCCCGCCGTGGCCGGCGGCACCTGGATACGCGACAGCTGCCACCCGCTACCGCAGCAGGAAGTCTGCGACCGCCTGCGCGACCGCCGCTGGGAACTGATACGCCGCTACAACAGTGCCCTGCAGAGCGAGCGGCAGGAACTCAAGCGCGAGCAGCGCGGCATCGAGGCGCGGCTGGGGCAGGACTGCGGCGGGTATTGAGCCGCGCCCTGCACCGGCCCACTGGCGCGGCCGCAACCCGACAACTGGCGCAGCAACTCAGAACCCGTACCGCAGGAACCCGCCATCCACCGCGATGCACTCGCCGGTGACGTAACTCGATGCCGGCAGGCACAGGAAGCCGACCGCGGCGGCCACTTCCTCCGGCTCGCCGATGCGGCGCATCGGGGTGCGCGCAATCACCTCGTCGTAGTAGTCCGGGTCGGACAGCGGGCCGGAGGTGCGGCGGGTGCGGATGTACCACGGCGCCACCGCGTTGACGCGGATGCCGTCCTCGGCCCATTCGCAGGCCAGGTTGCGGGTCATCTGGTGCAGCGCCGCCTTGGTCATGCCGTAGACCACGCCGCTACGCACGTGGATGAGGCCGGAGACGCTGCCGATGTTGACGATGGCCGAGCTCGCGTGCCGGGTCAGCAGCGGGTGGGCCAGCCGCGACAGCTCGAACGCGGAGAACAGGTTGGTTTCGAAGAGGCCGCGCCACTCGTCCTCGCTGTAGTCGTTGGCCGGCCGGGTGACGTTGCCGCCGGCGTTGTTGACCAACAGTTGCAGACCGCCGTGGTCCTCGACCCAGTCGAGGATTTCATGGCGGTCCTCGTCGCCGGAGACGTCGGCGGACAGGCCGTGGATGCCGCGCCCGGGAAACTCGTCGGCCAGTTCGTCGCGCGCCTGCGCCAACGCGTCGGCATCGCGCGCCACCAGCAGCAGGTCGGCGCCGAAGCCGAGCAGTTCGCGCGCGATCGCCAAGCCGATGCCGGCACTGGCGCCGGTGATCAATGCGGTCTGTCCGTCCAGCCGCCAGCGGTTCGTGTCCATGCATCGTAGGATAGCGCCGCCCCCGTGACCGAAGCACGCGCATGAAGCCCGTCCCGCTGCCCATCCGCTTGCTCGCTCCTCTGCTTGCCGCCTGGCTGCCGGCCATCGACGCGCAGGCGCAGGAATTGTTCGGCGGCGTGGATGCCCGGATGACGCCGGAGCAGGTAATCGCGACGGTACCCGGTGCGTCCGTTCCCGCGACGCCGGCAAAGCTGCATGGCGGCGACCGTGAACAGGTGCGCATCGACGAGCTGCGTATCGGTGGCCACACATTCACCGGCAGTGTGTATTACGGCGAGAACGGGCTGTCGCAGTTGACGCTGGCTCTGAACCGCCGGGATCTTCCGCCACCCGAGGCATTGGCCGCCTATGACGCGGTGCTGGCCGAATTGGCCGGGCACCACGGCCCGCCATCGCGCAGCGAGGATTTCCTCGACGATCCGCGGGCGCCCGAGCGCGAGGCGCGTTGGCAGACGCTGGGGCAGGACATCACCCTGCTTTACATCGGCAACAGCGATGGCAAGGGTGGCTACCTGTCGCTGTTGAACGTGGTGTTCAGGCCTGCGGTGGAAAACGGGGAGGCAAGGTAGGCCATCCGCTTGCAGGGGTTGTGTCAGGATGGGGCCGGTTTCCGCCGGAGCTTGCCGATGAAAGTACGTCACTGCCTGCCGATGTTGTCCTTGGCCCTGCTTGCCGCCTGCGGCAGGCCGCAGCCGCCGGATACCGAACGCCCGCCCGAGCCGCAGGCCGGTGCGATGCGCGATGCCATCGCGCAGCCGCTGGAAAAGGCGCAGGCGGCAAGGGCCGCGGTAGAGGAGGCCGCCGGGGCCGAGAGCGCGGCGTTGAAGCATGCGGAGAGTGCGCAGGAGTGATCCTGTCTTCAAAGCCTCCCTGCCGGGCACGGGGATGGGGTGAAGGACGACAGCAATGGAATCAGGATGGTTCAACCATCATGACTCCGCTCACCCTTCATCCGCCCTCCGGGCACCTCGCTCCGGGCACCTCGCTCCGCGCCCCGGCCCGGCGCGCCGGGCGTTCAGGCATGTGCGAGCCGGTGGCTCGCAAGCAACACGCCTTCACCCCGCAGGGAGAAGGGAAGAGCCAAACGACAACGCCGCCCGAGGGCGGCGTTGTCGTTCGCGTCGCGGCGCTGGTTACAGGCCGCAGAAGCAGTAGGCCAGCGCCTTGACCGGCGCGCCGTTGCGGTCCTTCACCGCGTCCTCGACGAAGCGCAGCTGGGCGTCCATCTCCGGCATCGTGCGCGCCAGCAGCATCCGCGCCATGCCCGAGTCGGACAGCATCCATGCGCCCATGCGGCTGCCGGCGAAGCCGGTCATGAACTGCGCGAACGGGGTGGCTGCCTTCTCGATGTAACGCACGTGGTATTTGCTTTCCTCGCCCAGCTTGGCGCGGCTGGCGGCATCGGCCACCGCGGCCTTGAGCCCGCCGAACTCGTCCACCAGCCCGCGCTCCTTCGCCTGCGCGCCGCTCCACACGCGGCCGCGCGCCACCTCGTCGATGGCCTCCACGCTGCGGTCGCGGGCCTGTGCCACCTTGCCGGTGAAATCGGCATAGCCCTTGTCGATCACCGACTGGATCACCCGGCCCACCGCCGGGTCCATCGGCCGGGTGACGTCGAACGCGCCAGCGAAGCGGGTGGTGCCGACGCCGTCGGTGTGCACGCCGATCTTGTCCAGGCTGCGGGCGAAGTTGGGGATCATGCCGAAGATGCCGATCGAGCCGGTGATGGTCGATTCGTCGGCGTAGATGCGGTCGGCGTTCATGCTGATCCAGTAGCCGCCGGAGGCGGCCAGGTCGCCCATCGAGACGACCACCGGCTTGCCGGCGGCCTTGAGCGCCTCGACCTCACGGCGGATCTGCTCGGAGGCGAACACTTCGCCGCCGGGCGAATCCACGCGCAGCACCACCGCCTTGACGTTGTCGTCGTCGCGCGCGTCGCGCAGCAGGGCCGAGGTCGAGATGCCGCCGACGCGGCCGGCCGGCAGGTCGCCGCCAGCGATCTCGCCCTCGGCCACCACCACCGCCACCTGCGGGCGCTTGTCCAGCGGCGAGCGGCGCGCGTCGAGCTGGGTCAGGTAGTCGCCCAGCGCGATCTGGCGGTAGCCGCCATCGGCGTCGCCGTCGGCCACGCCGCGCTCGGTGAGCAGCGCGTCCACTTCCTCACGGGTCTTCAGCCCGTCCACCAGCTTCTGCTGCAGGGCGAAGCGGGCCAGGTCGCCACCGGCGGCGGCCACGCCCTCGGGCAGAGTGTCGATGCCGGCGGCCAGCTGCGCGGCGTCGAGCTTGCGCGCGGCGGCGATGTCGCCGAGGTAGCGCTGCCATACGTCGTTCATCCAGAACAGGTCGGCTTCCTTGGCCTGCGGCGAGGCGGCGTCAAGCACGTAGGGCTCGGCGGCGGACTTGTATTCGCCCACCTTGAACAGGTGCACGTCCACGCCCAGCTTTTCCTGCAGGCCGGTGCGGAAATACTGGCGATAACGGCCCAGGCCTTCCAGCAGCAGCCCGCCCATCGGGTCGAGGTAGACCTCGTCGGCCTGCGCGGCCAGCAGGTATTGCGACTGGCCCATGTTCTCGCTGAAGGCCACCACCTGCTTGCCGGCCGTGCGCAGGTCCTGCAGGGCGGTGGCCACTTCGCGCATCGAGGCGAAGCCGGACGGCTGCAGGCGGTCCAGGTTCAGCACCACGCGCTCGATCTTCTTGTCGTCCCTGGCCGCCTCGATGGCGCGGACCAGGTCGCGCAGCTGGATTTCCCCGGCGTTGCGCTCGCCCATCGCCTTGGCCAGCGCGCGGCTGACCGGATCGGTGCTGTACTGCTCGACCAGCCGCCCTTCCGGCGCGATCACCAGCGCGGTGCGGTCCTGCAGCACCTTGACCGACGAGGCGCCCTTGCCCATCGCCACCAGCAGCACGATCAGCATCAGGAACAGCAGGCCGAAGAACAGCAGGTTGAGGATCAACCGGCGGGTGAAGTTCATCACGTCCCACAGCCCGACGAAGAAGCGGGCGACGGGGTTGCGACGGGGCACGGGCGGGGGATTCATGGGGGCTCCGACTGGGGCTTGTTGCAATGCAGGATACACAGGACCGGCACGGCCGGCATGGGCTTCAAGTCAGGGGACCGAAGGGTGGAACAGGCGCCGGCTGCTGACCCGCAGGCGCCAGCCCAGCAGCACCGCGGCAACGCTCAGGCCCACGGTCAGGCCGACCCACATGCCCTGCGGGCCCCGGCCCAGGCCGAGGCCGAGCCCGGCGCCGAGCGGCATGCCCACGCCCCAGTAGGCGAACATGGCGATGAACATCGGCACGCGGGTGTCCTTGAGCCCGCGCAACGCGCCGGCCGAGAGCACCTGCACGCCGTCGGGGAACTGGAACGCCGCCGCGTACAGCAGCAAGGTGGAAGCCAGCGCGGCTACCGCGAGGTCGTCGCTATAGAGCCGCACCACCGCCTCGTGGCCGAGCAGCAGCCCGCTGATCGACAGCATCTGCGTGACCAGCACGATGGCGTAACCGGCCCAGCTGGCGCGGCGCACGCCGGCCGGATCATGGCGGCCCACCGCATGGCCGACGCGCACGGTGGTGGCCTCGGCCACGCCCATCGGGATCATGAAGCACAGCTGGGCGACGTTGATGGCGATCTGGTGCGCACTGGCCTCGACCGCGCCGATGCGGCCGATCAGCAGCGCGGTGACGATGAACAGCCCACCCTCCATCAGCACGGTGATGCCGATCGGCAGGCCGGTGCGCAGCAGGTCCCATATCGCGACCACACGCGGCGGCTCGAAATGACCGAACAGCTGCAGGTGGGCGAAACGCCGGGTCTTGAACAGGTAGCCGGCGAAGCACAGCGCCTGCACCCACATCGTCACCGCCGAGGCGATGCCCAGCCCTTCGGCGCCCAGTTCCGGGAACCCGAGTTTGCCGTTGCACAGCGCATAGCCCAGCGGCGCCAGCACCAGCAGCCCGCCGAAGCCGAGCAGCATGGTCGGCAGCGTCCAGTGCATGCCCTCGCTGAGGTAGCGCATGCAGAAATACAGGGTCAGCGCCGGCACGCCCCAGCGGATGGCGTGCAGGAAGGCGGTGGCGCCGGGCACGATGTCCGCGGCGATGCCGAACGTCGGCAGGAATGCCGGCACGATGCTGAGGAAGGCGAACATCAGCACGCTCAGGCCCACGCCCAGCCACAGCGCCTGCCGGAACAGCGGGCCGATCTCGCGCTCGCGGCCGGCGCCGTGCAGCTGCGACACCGAGGCAGTCAGCGAGATCAGGGTGCCGATCGGCACCAGCATCGGCAGCCACAACAGTGCGGTGCCGATGCTGACCGCGGCGAAGGTGCCGGTGCCGTGGTGGCCGGCGATGGTGTTGTCGACGAAGGAGATCAGGCCGGCGGAAACGTGGCCCAGCACCAGTGGCAGGGCGAGCAGGCCGGTCGTCCGCACTTCATGGCCGAAGCGCGGCGTGGCGGGGGAGGTGGACATGTGGAGTCGGCAGACGCGGACTGCGGCCGGCGCGGAGGCGCTGTTGCCGGGTCGCGAAAGGGCGGCATTGTAAAGGGATGAAAGAGTGAAGAGGAACGAGCGTAGGTGCCGGGCTTGCCCGGCACGGGGCTTTACCGGGACCTGATTGGCACGAAGCTTCAGTTTCAAGTCCCTCTCCCTGCGGGGTGAGAGGGACGGTTTGCGAACCAGTGGTTCGCTGTTCCTCGAACGCCCTTGCACTGACGCACGGGCCGGGGCGCGGAACGGGAGTTGGGGAGAGAGAGGGTCTGGGGCAAAGCCTCGTGGTATTTGATTGCACCAGGCTTCGCCGGAACCCTCATCCGCCCCTTCGGGGCACCTTCTCCCGGAGGGAGAAGGGAAAAGCGCTGATCAGGCCCAGGGATGGCGCCATGCGGGGCAAGCCTCGCATCCACGCTTGCTCTCGTTCTTCTTCACTCACTCCTCGCTCTTCCGCCGCAGCCATTCCGCGCGGCCGGCCGCGGGCACGGCCAGCAGTGCTTCGCGCAGGGTATCGCGCTCCTGCGGCGGCGTGCGTTGCGACAGCAGGCTCAACTGCGCCAGCTGCGCCGCGTCGAGCTCGCGCAGCAGGGCCAGCATCGGGGCGCGCTGCGGTTCCGGCAGGTAACCCAGCAGCGGCTGCAGCTTCGGGTACAGCGCGCCCAGCCGCGGCCCCAGTTGCCAGCCGTCGCGGTGCAGGCGGTCCAGCCCGGCGAAACGCCCGCGCAGGGCGTCGCGTTCGGCCGCCGGCAGGGCCGCCAGTTCCGCCGCGGCCATGCGCACGCGCTGCCGCTCGGTTTCGGGCAGGGCACGCCATGCCGCATAGCGCGCGCGCAGTTCACGCTGCTGCGCCGGCGCCAGCGCAGCCCAGCGCGCTTGCGGGTCCACTACCTGCGGCGTGCGCGGCGGCGGCTCGTCCAACGCCCGCGGCGCAGCCGGGATCGCGAGCGATGAAGCCGCCGGCAGCAACGCCAGCAGCAGCCATGCGCCCTCAATCTTCCGCATCGACGGTCTCCAGCGCTGCCGAGGCCGGTTCGGCGCGGCCGGGCGCGGCCTGCGATTCGTCCACCGGCACCGGCGCGCCGGCGGCGTACCAGGCATGGAAGTCGGCGTCCTGCGCCAGCGCCAGTTCGGGATCGGCCAGCATCGCGGCATCGTCCGCCGCATGGTTGTCCACGGCGGCGGCCGGCACGGAATCGTCCGGCAGGCTTTCGACCTGTATCGGGCCGTTGTCGCCCAGCACGCCTTCGGCCGGCGGCCCGCCACTACCGGGCAACATCGCGCCGTGTTCGTGCCACCACCAGGCCGCCACCGCGGCCAGCACCAGCACGAACAGGCCCGGCAACAGCCAACCCCGGCGCACGCGCTGTCGCGGGACCGGGCGCGGGGTTCTTGCCGCCATCGGCGCGGGCGCGGCCTTGGCGGTTGCCGCATCGCGCAGTTGTCCCAGTTGCCGCAGCCGCTCCGGCGACAGGTCGCGCACCTGCGCCTGCACCCGTTCGGCCAACGCACGCCACGCGGCGGCATCGGGCTGGCCCTGGGCATCCAGCGGGCAGGCACGCGCCAGCGCCTGCCGGTAGGTGCCGATGTCCATGCCCAGGCTGGCCGCCGCGACGGCTTCGTCCAGCCCGGCGCCGACGCGCAGCAGCAACGCCAGGCGATCCGCGGCCTGCAGCGTCGACAGATGCGGCAACGAGGTGGCGGTGCCGGTCGCCGGCGCACGCAGCTGCGGCGCATTGCACAGCAGGCCCCAGAACCGGGCCGGCCAGTCGACCATCGCGGTGGCCGCGGCCTGGCCGGCGAAGGCGCGCATCGCCGCCGCCACGGCCTGCGTGCCGGCGGCGCCCGCCTGCAGGCCGGCGACCACCAGCGCGCGGCGCTCGACCCCGCGCAGGAAGGCGGAGGAAGCATTGGCCGTGGCCGGGGAAGAAGAAGCTGTTGCGGCCATCAGGCGTACTCCGTCATCGCCCGGATGATACCCAGCGCCCCGGCGGCTGCCGATGCCCCAAGGCCGCGTCCGGGTCTGGCTGCCGCAACTTGTGCACAGCGTCAATAGGCCAGCGCCGATTTCCACAAATTTCCTGCCCGACGCCTTGTTTCATCTTTGTTTCACGACCAAGTCATTGATTCCAAAAGATTTGATTGTGTGGCGATTTTTTGTCCAAATCGACGCAGAGGCCGCTGTCACCGCCCTGCGGGCGTGGAGCACAGGGCTGATGCACAGACTTATCCACAATCTGTGTGGATAAACCGAAATCCCCTGTAGCGGCCGGTGTTTACGCGCCATTTATGCTCGCCGCGACAACAAACGCGGGCAAGTGGAGGGGCCGCAGGTGTGCCGGCCAAGGCCGGCACCTACACTCTCCCCATGTCTTCCTGCCCCACCCTGCGCATCGCCCTGCCGGTTCCGCTGCCGCAGGCCTTCGACTACCTGCCCCCGGCCGGCAGCCCCGCACCGTCGCAGGCCGACGTGGGACGCAGGCTGCGGGTGCCCTTCGGCAACCGCGAGCTGGTCGGCATGGTCGAGGGCATCGGCGGCAGCGACGACCCGGCCGGGCTGAAGGCCGCGCTGGAATGGCTGGACCCCACCCCCCTGCTGGGCGGCGAACTGCTCGCCTCGCTGCGCTGGCTGGCGCGCTACACCCACGCACCGCTGGGCGAGGTGGTCGCCACCGCGCTGCCGGCCCCGCTGCGCCGCGGCGAGCCGCTGCCCGACACCCACGGCTGGGCGTGGGAGCTGACCGACGCCGGCCGCGACGGCCTGCCGGGGCTGCGCAACGGCAGCCGTCCGCAACGGCTGGCCACCCTGCTGGCCGGCGGCACGCTGGCCGAGGAGGTGATCGAGGCGCGCATGGACGCCTGGCGCGAGCCGAGCCGTGCCCTGCTCAAACGCGGCTTCGTGCAGCGCGTGGCGGTGCCGGCGACGGCGCCGCAGGCCCGGCCGAATCCCGGGCCGGCGCCCAACCCGCAGCAACAGGCGGCGATCGAGGCGATAACCGCCGCCGATGGCTTCCACCCGTTCCTGCTCGACGGCGTCACCGGCAGCGGCAAGACCGAGGTCTACCTGCAGGCCATCGCCCACTGCCTCGCGCGCGGCCGGCAGGCACTGGTGCTGGTACCGGAGATCGGCCTGACCCCGCAGATGCTGGCGCGCTTCCGCGCCCGCCTCGGCATCCCGGTGCACGCGCTGCATTCGGGCCTGAACGACAACGAGCGCGCACGGGTATGGGCGGCGGTCGCGCGCGGCGAGGCGCGGGTGGTCGTCGGCACCCGCTCGGCGGTGTTCACGCCGCTGCCGCAGGCCGGGCTGCTGGTCGTCGACGAGGAACACGACGGCAGCTACAAGCAGCAGGACGGCATCCGCTACCACGCCCGCGACTTCGCGCTGGTGCGCGGCAAGGCACTGGACGTGCCGGTGGTGCTGGGCAGCGCCACGCCCTCGCTGGAATCGCTGCACAACGCACGCGCCGGCCGTTACGCCCACCTGCGCCTGCAGCAGCGCGCCGGCGACGCCAGGCCGCCGGCGGTGCGGGTATTCGACGTGCGCAAGCGGCCGTTGCAGGACGGCCTTTCGCCCGAGGTGCTGGAAGGTATCGGCCGGCACCTGCAGGCCGGCAACCAGGTGCTGGTGTTCAAGAACCGCCGCGGCTACGCGCCGGTGCTGCTGTGCCACGACTGCGGCTGGACCGCGCCGTGCCGGCGCTGCAGCACGCCGCTGCACGCCACGCCGATGACCGTGCATGGCGCCGGCCGCCGCCTGCAATGCCACCACTGCGGTGCGCGCGCGCCGGTGCCGCTGGCCTGCCCGGACTGCGGCAGCCTCGCGCTGCAGCCGCAGGGCATCGGCACCGAGCGCCTGGAAGAACGGCTGCTGCAACTGTTCCCCGACCATCCGGTGCTGCGCATCGACCGCGGCACCACCGCGCGCCGCGACGCGCTGGAACGCACGCTGGCCACCCTCGGCGAACAAGCCGGCATCCTTGTCGGCACGCAGATCCTCGCCAAGGGCCACGACCTGCCGAAGCTGACGCTGGTGGTGGTGGTAGGCATCGACGAAGGGCTGTTCTCCGCCGATTTCCGCGCCAGCGAGAAGCTCGCCCAGCAACTGATCCAGGTCGCCGGCCGGGCCGGGCGCGCCGAGCGCCCCGGCGAGGTCTGGCTGCAGACCCACCACCCCGACAACGCGCTGCTGCACACGCTGGTGAACGGCGGCTACCACGCCTTCGCCGAGGCCGAACTGGCGCAGCGCGAAGCGGCCGGCTTCCCGCCCTTCGCGCATCTGGCGCTGCTGCGCGCCGAGGCCAGGCAGGTCGAACAGGCCAACGAATTCCTGGCGGCGGTGAAGCAGGCCATTCCCGCCGCCGACCCGGTCGAACGCTACGGGCCGATGCCGGCGCCGATGCCGCGCCGCGCCGGCTTCCAACGCACGCAGCTGCTGCTGTCGGCCCCGCAACGCCGCGCGCTGCATGCCCTGCTCGACGCGCTGATGCCGCAGGCCCATGCACTGCCGCAGGCGCGGCGGGTGCGCTGGTCGCTGGACGTGGACCCGGTGGACCTCTACTGAGCGCGGCCGTCCACCAACGTGGTCACACCGCCAGCGCCCACCGCAGGTCCGGCCGGCCCGGTGCGTGCGGGAGGTCCGCCTCCAGCGGGGCAAGGTCGATGCCCTCGCATATCCATGCCAGCAGCCTGCGGGTCTCGTCCTGCGTATCGACCCCGAGATCGCGGCGCAGCGCCTGCTGTATGCGCGCGTAGGCATTGATCGCCGCCGCGCGCATGCCGTGCCCGGCATAGGCGCGCATCATGCGCCGGGCATGCGCTTCGTTCCATGCGTCGCGCTGCAGCAGCAGGCGCGCCATGTGCAGCGCGGCATCCCATCGCCCGGTCGCCAGCATCCGGTCGCAATGCCGCTCGGCGACGCCCACCAGCTCGGCTTCCAGCGCAAGGCGGGTGCTTTCCAGCCACGCGCGGAAATCCACGCCGGCCACGTCGTCCATGCCGGCAAGGAAAATGCGTTGCCCTTCCAGTATCGCCAGCACTTCCGCCGGTTCCCCGGCCAACCGGTCGATGTCGAAGACCGCCCTCCCCGCGCGCCGTACCGCCACACCGTCGCGCTCCACGCACAGCACGCCCGGCCCCAGTTCGCTGCGGCAATAGCGCTTCAGGTTGCACAGCACCTGGCGCAGGTTGGTCATCGCCTGCGGTTCGCCCAGCTGCGGCCACAGCAGCATGGCCAGCGCCAGCCGCGAATGGCGGCGCTCCGGCTCGGCGGCCAGGTAGCCCAGCAGCGCCCAGCCCTTCCTGTAGATCAGTTGCGGCGGCATGGCCGCGCACGCGCTCAAGAGCCGGATTCCCCCGCTTCCGGCAACCACGCCGTCCTGTTCCCGCCATGCTGGACGAGTCCCCATAGCATCCCCCCGTGCATCCCGTAGTCGGCACCGGCGATCAGCCGGGCATGCCCGGCGGCGGGGCGCGCCATCGTGGTGTGCCCGCAGCCGCCGGCCCCGGCCATGCCTGCCGGGGCACACTAGCCGGCAGGCCGACAGGCCACATCCACGAAATCAGGTAACGGCCCCGCTCAGGCGGCCAGCGGCAACTCCAGCGCCACCCGGGTACCTTGCGGGTCGCTGCGCGCGGACACGCTCAGTTCGCCTCCCAACCGCTGCGCGCGCAGGCGCATGCTGGTGAAGCCGGCGCCACCGCCCCTCGTCGGCGCGGCACCCGCGGCAGGCAGGCCCACGCCGTCGTCGTCCACCTGCAACCGCAGGCGGTCGCCTTGCCGGCGCACATGGATGTCCACGCGCCGCGCGCGGCTGTGCTTGAACACGTTGGTCAGCGCTTCCTGCAGCAGGCGCAGCAGGTCCAGGCTGCGGGCCGCGCCCAGTTCGACGCCGCCGACGCCCTCCAGGTGCCAATGGGCGTCGATGCCGGCGGCATCGAGCAGCTGGCTGGAGCGGTGCCGCAGCGGCACGAGCAGTTCGGCCAGGTCCGCATGCTCGCGCGCCGTGCTGTCGATCACCAGGCGGAGGTCGTCGCGCATTTCCTTCAGCAGCCTGACGATCTCCCGCCGCGGCATGTCGTCCGGCGCCTGCTCGACCCGCGCGATCGCGCCGACCAAGGTGCCGCCGAAGCCATCGTGCAGGTCGCGCACCAGTTGCAGCCTCTCGCCGGCCCGGCCGTGCGCCAGTTCCAGCGCATGCTGTTGCCGCAGGGTCTCGGCCAACTGGCCGGTGGCCTGCCGCACCTCGCGGCTCAGCTCGACATTGAAGCCTTCCACCCGCTTCATGGTGTTGGCGAAGCGGTAGGCCAGCACGAAGCCCATGCCCAGCAGCATCAGCGGCGAGGTGAACGAGCCGAGGTAGCTGACGCCGCCGTACCAGCCCATGTACACGCCGAGGTCGTGCAGCGAAACCGCCACGGGCAGGACGATGCACAGGGCCAGCACCTGGCAGTCGCGGCGGTCACTGCGCAGGGCGTAGCCCATGAAGACGAACGACACCAGGTACAGGAACGCGATGACCGGCACCAGGTAGACGTTGCGGTACGGCCCCATCCACTGCGGCCACAACAACGCCGCCGCCATCAGCGCCACCGCGATGCCCAGCAGCAGGCGCTCGAAGCGCGGCCAGCGCCGTTGGCTGAAGCGCAGCAGGAACACCGTGTGCGCCGCGGCCGACATCACGTAGCAACCGCCGATGAAGGCCTGCCAGCCATCGGTGCTGGCGAACGGCCACGGGCTGGCGGCGAAGAAATTGGTGTCGTACAGGCGCCCGAACACCGCGCTCAGCGCGTACCAGCCGTACATCGTCTCCTGCCGGCGCAGCAGCCAGAACAGGCCGATCACCGCCGCCAGCACGAAGCCGATGGCGCTGTCGAGCAGCTGCAGGTCGTGGCGGACCAGCACGCCCTGGCGATACCGCGCCTGCAGCACCTGCGGGTCGCCCACGTCCACCACCCCGAACGACGGCTGGTAGGCGGCCAGGCCCGACACGCGCACCAGCAGCTCGTTCTCGCCCGGTTCGAGCAGCGGCGCCTGCAGCAGGAAATAGCGCGGCATGTGCCAGCTGCGCGACAGCGGTTCGACCAGCGAGGGATCGCGGTCGACCAGGCTGCCGTTGAGGTATACCGCGGCCGCCATGCAGGTGTAGTCGAGCAGCAGGCCGGTGGGCTGCCGCGCATCGGCCTGCCGCCAGCGCAGCCGGTACCAGACCACGCCGTCGTGCCCGGCCCAGCGGGTCTGCCACTGGTCCGCCAGCGTCACCGGCACCCAGCCCTGTTCGGGCGGCCGCTCCGAGTCCCAGCCGGCGCGCGCGGCCTCGGCGTGGACGATGCGCACGACCGGCTCCGCCCGCGCCGCGCCCGCCGCCATGCAGAGCAGCAGGAGCACCCAGTGCCAGCACCTCACGGCAACAACCCGAGTACGCGCGCCTCGAACACCGCCGCCGTGCGCGAACCCACGGCCAGCTTGCGGTAGATGTTGCGCGTGTGCGCTTCCACGGTGAGCCGCGAGAGCCCGAGCAGCTCGGCGATCTCGCGGTTGCCGTAGCCCTGCGCCACCATGCCGAGGATGCCGCGCTCGCGCTCGGAGAGGTTGACCGCCGGCGACGCCGGCACCGGCGCCGTTTCCTCCGGAAGCAGGGCGAGGATGCGGCGGGCGATCATCGGGTCGATCGGGGCGCCGCCGCGTTGCAGGCTGCGCAGGGCGACGACCAGTTCCACGTCGTCGCGGTCCTTCATCAGGTAGCCGATGGCCCCGGCCCGCAGCGCGGCGAAGGTCAGCTGCTCTTCGGCGTAGGCGGACACGATCACCGCCTGCACCTGCGGCGCATGCGCGTGGAGCCAGCCGATCAACTCGATGCCGTTGCCGTCGGGGAGCTGCATGTCCACCAGCGCCAGGTCGAAGCGTTCGGCTTGCAGCAGCGCGCGCGCCTGCCCCAGGTCCGCCGCCGTGCACAGGCGGGCCGGGGCCGCATCCAGCGCCTCGCGCACCAGCCCGGCAAGGCGTACCTGCGTGGCCGCATCGTCATCGACTATCAGGATGGAAGACAACGCCAACGCCCCTGCTCCCCGGATTGCGATGGGCAGAGTGTACCTTTCCTCTCCCATGCTCTCAGGCGACGCCGAACCTGCGCCGCCTGCCGTGGTGGACGCCATCACAAGCATGGCGGACAGGCCCGGATGCCTGCCCGCCATGCCGGGTGCCGCTTTACCAGGTGCGGCGCAGCGGGTGGGCCTCGGTGTTGAAGACGATGGCGTCGAAGTCCAGCGCGGTGGCCGGCGCGAACAGCAGGTAGTAGTACTTGAACGTCTCGGCGAACAGGAAGCTCTCCATCGAGTCGTCCTTCTCCTTGCTGCGCACGTCCTTCAGCGCCGAGAAGCCGTGCTCGGTACGGGTGTACTTCACGAAATCGTCGAAGAACTCCTTGCCCATGCCGCGGTAGCGCGCGTCACCGGTGTAGTGGTGCAGGTAGTACGCGGACTCGACGATTTCCGGGCGCAGCGCGTAGCCGGGCGAGCGCACTTCCATCGCCGCGTAGTCCAGCGACTCCGGCTCGATGCCGTGCAAGCGCCACATCTTCAGGTTGGACTCCTGCAGGCGTTTGGCGCGATCAAGATCGCCGCCCAGCGCCAACAGGCCCGGCATGAACGCATCCAGCGCACCGTAGGTGGTGGAAGTGCGCGCGCCGCTGTCCATGTCGGCGTGGCCGTACCACAGCTCGCCCTCGCGCACCTCGTCGGCCAGGTACTGGTTGAGCGGGCCGATGCTGTCCTCCCACATGCGCTTGCAGTCCTCGTCGCCGAACAGCTTCCAGCACTTGAGCAGGTACTCGTAGTACGAGTCGATGCCGCCGGCGATCGAGGCGTCCTTGTCGGTCCACTCGCCGGTCTCGACGTTGATGTTCAGGCCGACCAGGCCGATCTTCGAGCGGCGGTTGTACGTTTCCACCAGCGCGCGCTTGGCCTTGTCGTAGTACGCCTGCTTGCCGGTGAGTTTGGCCAGGGTGCCGAACTCCAGCAGCAGGGTGCCGGTCTCGGCCGGGTTGCTGATCTTGCCGCTGGTCTTGCCGGTGCGCAGGTTGACGTGGGTGTACGGCAGGCCGGTGGGGCTGTCGAACACCGGCGACAGGCGCGTGCCGAGGTCGTCGGCGAGCTTGAGCAGGCGCTCGTCGCCGGTCATCTGGTAGCCGGACAGCAGGCCGCCGAGCAGGCGGATGGTGACCTCGAAGTTCTGCACGTCGATGTCCTGGTCGAACGAGAGCCGGGTGACGATCAGCTCGCGTGCCTCGGCGGCCTCCTTGTCCAGGCCGAGCAGCAGCAGCGTGTCCAGCGCATCGACCGGCGACATCAGCAGCGGCACCGGGTACCAGTCGCGCGGCTGCGCGCTGATCGGCTTCAGGTCGTCGTGGCCCCTGGCGTATTGCATGTAGCCCTGCCATGCATGGCGGGTGGCCTCGCGCACCTGCTCGGCCATGCGCGCGGCCTCGGCGTCGTCGACTGCCGGCACTTCGGTCGTTGCCGCCGTGGCGGCAGCGGTATCGGTCGCCGCGGGCACGGCGCTCAGGGTGGGGGCCTGCGGGTCGTTGCAGGCGGACAGTGCCAGCACCAGGGCGGCAACCAGGGGGGCGGTACGCAGGGCTCGGGTCATCATCGGGTCCTCGGGGTGGGAGTGGTTCATCGGGATGGAACGTGCAGGGTGTCGCCCAGCGTCCGCAGCTGCAGCGCCGCGCGCAGGGTGGGCAGGTCGGCGCGGCTGCGCACGACCAGTTCGCGGGTTTCGCCGGGCAGCAGGTCGAAGGCGTTGTCTTCCGGCTCGGCGGCGACGTCGCCGAAGTCGATCCACACCGCGCGCACGAGGCCGCGCGCCTGCAGCCGCAGGCGATAGCGGTCGCCATCGGCGCGCAGCACGGCCTGCAGCTGGCCGGCGGCCAGTGCCTGTTCCTTCGCCGGCACGAAATGCACCAGCCGCCGCGCCAGCACCGCGCCGTCGCGCAGCAGCTCGAACGCGGCCACGCTGCGCGCCGGGTCATCGCCCTTGAGCAGGTCGGCATCGACGAAGCGCGCCACGTCGGTCACGCCCATCGGCGACAGGGTGACGGTTTCCTGCTGGCGCGCGGACTCGCGGCCATCGACGTCCATCACCCGCACCCGCCACTGCGCGGTGATCGCGTCGCGGCCATCGTTGAGCAGGCTGAAGCGGGTGACGCCGTCGTCGTCGCGCAGCGCCGCCACCGCCACCCCGGCGAAGAAGCGGCGCGCATGGAAGTGCAGCGCCTTCCAGTTGCCGAAATAGTCGAGGCTCGACCACGACGCACCCGGCCACACGTCGTTGAGCTGCCAGTACAGCGAGCCCATCGTGTACGGGCGCGAGGCGCGGTGGTGCAGCGCGGCCAGCTCGATGCCCTCGGCCTGCATCACCTGACTCAGATAGATGAAATCAGGGAAGGAACGCGGCGTGCCGTATTCGCGCTCGATGTAGTGCAGCAGGCGCTCGTTGCCCTTGCCGGCCATGAACTTCTGGTGGGCGCGGATCACCGGGCCGTCGATGGCCTGCTCGTCGCGCGCGGCGAACGCATCCACGGTGGAAAGCCGCGGCCATGCCTGCAGGCCGTATTCGGACATGAAGCGCGGGGTTTCGCGCAGGTAGGCGGTCGCCGGTAGCGCCGGGCCGCCCCACACGTCCCAGTAGTGCTTGTCGCCGCGCCGGGTGTCGTTGGCCTTCGCGTCGAGGTCATTGCCCGGCGAACTGGACCAGTACGGCACGCCCAGCCCTTCCTCGGCCACCACCTGCCGCAGGTCGTTGCCGAACAGGTCGACGTAGCCCTGCCATACCTTCGCGGCGAAGGCGGGGTCGGCCTCGGTCAGCTGCTTGCCGTGGCCCCAGTCCTTCCACGCGGTTTCCTCCTCGTTGTTGCCGCACCACAACACGATGCTGGGGTGGTGGCGCAGGCGGCGGATGTTGTCGCGCGCCTCGGCCACCACGTTGGCGCGGAACGCCAGGTCGTAACCGGGCTGCATGCCACCGCCGAACATGAAGTCCTGCCACACCAGCAGCCCCAGTTCGTCGGCGATGTCGAAGAAATCGTCGCTCTCGTAGTAGCCGCCGCCCCAGTTGCGCAGCATGTTCATGTTGGCGTCGCGCGCGGCCTGCAACTCGCGGCGCAGGCGCTCGCGGGTGACCCGCGCCGGGAACGCATCGAACGGGATCACGTTGGCGCCCTTGGCGAACACCGGCACGCCGTTGATGACGAAGGCGAAGCCCTGCCCGCCCTCGGCGTCCTCGTCGCGACGCAGCTCCACCGTGCGCAGGCCGATGCGTTGGGAAGCCGCGTCCGTGCCTTGCACCGTCGCACGCACGGTGTAGCGGTCCTGCGCGCCGTAACCCACCGGCCACCAGCGGCGCGGCTGCACGACTCCCAGCGGCAGCCGCACGCGGTTGTCGCCGGGCCGCAACGCCACCTCGCGTTCGACGGCGGCAACACGCCTGCCGTCCGGGTCGAACGCTTCCACCGCCACGCGGGCGTTGCCGACGGCTTCGCCCTGCTCCACCTGCAGCTGCACGGTCAGCGCGGCGTTCTGGTCGTCGAGCGCATCGGTGCGCACCGCCAGATCGGTGATGCGGCGCGCGTCCCAGCTTTCCAGATGCACCTCGCGCCACACGCCGGCGGTGACGTAGCGCGGCCCCCAGTCCCAGCCGAAGTGGTAGGCCGGCTTGCGCGCGAAGTTGCCGACCATCGCGTCGGCGGGCTCGTCGCCGTAGGGCGAGGGATAGTTGCCGGCGATCCTGTGCGGCATGGCCTGCACCTGCGGCAGCAGGGTGCGGATCGGCGAACGGAACACGATGCGCAGCTCGTTGCCCTGCGCGCGCAGGCGGCCATCGACGCGTGCGCGCCAGGTGCGGTGCGCATTGTCGGCCCGCAGCAGCGGCTGGCCGTTGAGGCTGACCTCGGCGAAGGTGTCCAGCCCGTCGAAGCGCAGCTCGGCATGGCGGCGCGCCAGCGTCGCCGCATCGACGTCGAAGCGCGCGCGGTATTCCCAGTCGGCCAGGCCGATCCATTGCAGCCCGGCTTCGGCCACGCCGACGTAGGGGTCGCCGATCACGCCGGCCGCCAGCAGGTCGGTATGCACGCTGCCGGGCACCTGCGCCGGCCGCCACGCGTCCAGGCCGGGATGCGCCTGCAGCTGCGCATCGCCCGGCAGCAGGCGGAAGCTCCATTGCGCCGGCAGCGGCGCGGCCGCCGCGATACCGGCCAGGCCGCACAGCAGGCACAGCAGCGCACCGCGCCACAGGCGTATTTGCATCGATCCAAAAACAATCCGTGCGTAGTGCATGCCGTCCTCCGCTCGCTGCCTGCGTCGTTGCCGGGCCTCAGCCCGGCGTACGGTCCGCCACCACGTTCAACACTTCGTGGCAGGCGCCCATCGTGTGGTAGTCGGTCTTGCCGGCCGGGCTCTTCTCGTCGTCGTACTTGCGGTTGTCGGCGTCGAGGATGCGGAACCATGCGCCGTATTGGTGATCGACGAGATGCTTCCACGAATACGCCCACAGCTTCCCGTACCACTGCCAGTACGCGTCGTCGCCGGTGCGGTGCGCGAGCAGCGCGGCGGCGGCCAGCGACTCGGCCTGCACCCAGAAATACTTGTCGTCGTCGCAGACGAAGCTGTCGCCGCCGATGGCCGCGCCGTGCATGCCCGGCTGGCGCCGCGCTTCCGGGGCGAAGCCGTAGTACAGGCCACCGCGCGCTTCGTCCCACGAACGCGCCATCGCACTGTCGAACAGATGGCGCGCGGTCGGCAGCAGCCAGTCGGCCGCGACGTGGCGGTCCAGGATCATCAGCAGCTTGGCCCACTCGGTCTGGTGGCCGGGCTGGAAGCCCCACGGCCGGAACAGGTGCTTCGGGTTGTCGAGGTTGTAGTTCCAGTCGATGTTCCAGTCGCTGTCGTAGTGCTCCCACACCAGCCCGCCGGCCTTGGCCGCCTGCCTGCGGGTCATGTTGTCGGCCAGCTGCAGCGCGCGCTGCAGGTAGCGCTGCTCGCCGCTGGCCTCGAACGCGGCCAGCATCGCCTCGCACATGTGCATGTTGGCGTTCTGGCCGCGGTAGCCGGTGAAGTTCCAGTGCGCGTCGGCCTCGTCGCGGTACAGGCCGTGCCGCGGCTCCCAGAAGTGGCGTTCCAGCAACTGCCAGGTTTCGTCCATCCATTCGCGGCCCTGCTCGATGCCGGCCTTGAGCGCGCAGCTGTAGGCCAGCAGCACGAAGGCCACGCCGTAGCAGTGGTTCATGTCGTCCTCGACCTTGCCGTCGCGCAGCGTCCACGCGTAGCCGCCGGTGGCCGGGTTGCGGTGCACCTCGCGCAGGTAGCGCAGGCCGTGCTTCACCGCGTCCCGGTATTCGGCATTGCCGAACGCGCGCCAGGCCATCGCGTAGTTGAAGACGAAGCGGGTGCTGCTGACCAGGTGGCGGTGGCCGGCGTCGTACACCGTGCCGTCGTCCTTGTAGTAGTGGAAGAAGCCGCCGGCCGGGTCGATGCAGCGCGGGTGGTAGAAGGCCATCGTGTCGGCGATGTGCGCGCGCAGGAAGGCAGGCGAACGGAAATCGGGAGCGTTCATGCGGTGGCCTCCTGTTGGCTCAGCAGTCGTTGCACTTCGTCCAGCGTGGGCATGGCGGCGAAGGCGCCCTTGCGGGTGACCGCCAGCGCGCCCACCGCCGCGGCGAAGCGCAGGGTGTCGTTGATCGCCACCGGGTCGTGGCAGAAGGCGGCGAAGGCGGCGCCGGTGCCGCCGCGCTCGGCCAGCCCGTACAGCACGCCGCCGACGAAGGCGTCGCCGGCCGCGGTGGTATCGACCACCGGCACGCGGAAGCTCGGCACCTCGCCGTTGGCGTCGCGGGTATGCCAGCGCAGCGGCGCGGCACCGTCGGTGACCACCACCCAGCGTGCCTGCGCGGCCAGCAGCCGGCGCAGCACCTGCGCCTGGCCGTCGCTGCCCAGCGGCCGCGCCAGGTAGTCCAGTTCCTCGTGCGAGAGCTTGACCAGGTCGGCGCGTTCCAGTGCCTGCCACAGCCGCGGCGTCGGGTCGACGCCGGCCGGCCACAGCGCCGGGCGCAGGTTGAGGTCGAGGCTGACCACCGCGCCGGCGGCGCGGGCGCGGTCCATGCCGGCGAAGGTGGCCGCGGCGATCTCCGGCTCGGTCAGGCTGTTGGAGCAGACGTGGAAGCAGCCGGTGCCGTCGAAGCAGGCCGGCTGGAAGTGCTCGGCGCGGAACAGCAGGTCGGCCGCCGGCGGCCGGTAGAAGCTGAAGCTGCGCTCGCCGTGCGCGTCCAGCGCGACGAAGGCCAGCGCGGTCTTGGCCGCGTCGGTGCGGACGATGCAGTCGGTGAGCACCCCGGCCTCGGCGAGGCTGTCGGCGAGGAAGTCGCCGAACATGTCGCGCCCCAGCATGCCGGCGAAATGGCTGCGTGCGCCCAGCCGCGCCACCGCCACCGCGACGTTGGCCGGGGCGCCGCCGGCGTACTGCAGGAAGGCGCGCGGCGTTTCCGGCGTGGCCGGCGGCTGCGCCAGTAGATCGATCAAAATTTCGCCGAAACAAACGATCTTGCCCATCTGGACTCAGCCCCCCTGGCTGCTGCCGCTGGCGGCGCGCGCGCCGACCATGCCGTAGAAGATGATGTAGCCGTAGCACAGCAACGGCAGCATGAAACTGGCCTGCACGCCGATGCGGTCGGCCAGCTGGCCCTGCAGGTACGGCACCACCGCGCCGCCGACGATGGCCATGATCAGCAGGCTCGACCCCTTGTTGGTCAGCGGCCCCAGCCGCTCGATGCCGAGCGCGAAGATGGTCGGGAACATGATCGAGTTGAACAGGCCGATCGCCACCACCGAATACAGCGCGGTAGCGCCCGTGCTGGTCATGGTCAGCGCCAGCAGGCCGACGTTGACCAGCGCGAAGATCGCCAGCAGCCGGCTCGGCGAGAAGCGGGCCAGCAGCGCCGAGCCGGCAAAGCGGCCGATCATCGCCATCGTCCAGTACGCCGACACGTAACCGGTGGCCTCCTGCTCGCTGAAGCCGCCGATGTCGGGCATCGACAGGTAGTTGACCAGGAAGCTGCCGATCGACACTTCCGCGCCGACGTAGAAGAAGATGCCGAGCACGCCGAGCAGCAGGTGGCGGTGGCGCAGCGCGTCGGCATAGGTATGCCGCGCGTGGTCGGCCTGCTCGCTGCTTTCGCTCAGGGTCGGCAGGCGGAACAGGAACACGAACAGCGCCAGCAGGAACAGCGCGACCGCCAGCCCGAGGTACGGCCCCTGCACCGACTGCGCCTCGGCCGCGCGATAGGCCGCCTGCTCGGCCAGCGGCAGCGCGGCGATGTCGTCGGCGCCCTTGACCGTGTTGCCGAGGATCAGCAGGCCGCCGAAGATCGGCGCGATCGCCGTGCCCAGCGAGTTGAGCGCCTGCGCCAGCGTCAGCCGGCTGGAGCTGGTGCGCTCCGGCCCCAGCAGCGCCACGTAGGGGTTGGCCGCCACCTGCAGCACGGTGATGCCGGTGGCCAGCACGAACAATGCGGCAAGGAAGGCGGGGTATTCGCGCAGCGCCGCCGCCGGCCAGAAGCCGAGCGCGCCGATGCCGGCGATCACCAGCCCGGCGACGATGCCCTGCTTGTAGCCCAGCCGCGCCACCAGCCGCCCGGCCGGCAGCGACATCAGGAAATAGGTGCCGAAGAAGGTGAACTGCACCAGCATCGCGCGCGCGTAGTTCAGCTCGAACACCGCCTTCAGGTGCGGGATCAGGATGTCGTTGAGGCAGGTCAGGAAGCCCCACATGAAGAAGATGCTGGTGACCACCGCCAGCGCGGCGCGCGGCGTGATCGGTGGCGCGGCCGCGGCGGACAGGGGGGGAGTGGGAGTGGGAGTGGCAGGCATGCGCTACGGACCTCGGAATGCGTGGAAGCGGGATGCGGGGGAAGGAAACGGGTTCACGTGCGCGGGCTGCCGCTGCTTTCGCGGATGCACAGCGATACCGGCGCGATGGTGCGCGCCGCTGGGGCGTCGGGCTTGTCCACGCGCTGCAGCAGCAGCGTGGCGGCCTGGCGGCCGCGTTCGCGCGGCGCCACCGACAGCGTGGTCAGGGTGGGCATGCTGACCGACGCCTCGGGGATGTCGTCGAAGCCGGTGACGGCGAAGCCCTTGCCCGGCTGGATGCCGCGCGAGGCCAGGCCCAGCATCAGCCCCAGCGCCACCGTGTCGTTGTAGCAGACCGCCGCGGTGGGGCTGGCGCCCTCGCCGAACAGTTCGACGGTGCGCGAGGCTGCTTCCAGCCGGGTCGGCGCCGATTCGATCAACCAACCCGGCACCACCTCCAGCCCGGCGCGCGCCATCGCGGCCTGGAAGCCGGCGCGACGCTGGCGGCACGAGCTGGATTCGGCATGGCCGCCGAAGAAGGCGATGCGGCGGTGGCCCAGCCCGATCAGGTGCTCGGTCGCCATGCGCGCGCCGCGCTCGTTATCCAGCGCCAGGAAATCCCAGTCGTCGGCGCCATCCAGTTCGCGGTTGAACAGCAGCACGTGGCCGCGCAGGCCGAGCACCGGGCGCAGCATGGCCGCGTCGCTGCCTTCGGCCGGCGACAGGATCACCCCGGCCGGCGAATGCTCCATCAGCGAGGACAGCACCGCCTGCTGCCGCTGCGGCGACTCGCCGGTGCTGCCGAGCAGGGTGACGTAGCCGCGCTCGCCCAGCGCCTCGTCCACGCCGGCGGCGAATTCGGCGAAGAACGGGTTGGACAGGTCATTGATCACCAGCGCCACGCTGGACGAGGTGCGCCGCCGCAGGTTGGCCGCGGCGCGGTTGTAGACATAGTCCTGGCGCTTGAGTTCGGCCTCGACCAGCGCGCGGGTGTCGGCATGCACCAGCGGGCTGCCGCGCAGCACCAGCGATACCGTCGCCCGCGACACGCCGATGGCGTTGGCGATGTCCGACAGGGTGACGTTGCGGCGCGCGCCACGCTCCTTGTGCGGCGCCTTGGCGGCCGCTGCGGCATCGCCCACGGAGGCTTTGGTGGCGGGCTTGCGCGGGGAAGACGGGGGCTTTCGGGTCACGGCAGGCAGCTCCTGGCAGGCGACGCACCGGCGCCCTGCTGGATGGGAAGAAAGGCCGGCACGCATTGCGCCGGGGCGCCCGCGCCGACAACCTGCGCGCGGGCTGCAGACGATACGGGATGAAGGCCGATGCCGGCGGATCGGGCACGACGCATGGTCCTGCGCGCCGCGACACGGCACGGCGCATTTTGCAACCCGACGCTGGCGGCAGGCGCGGTCAAGCGAGCCGGTCCAGCGCGTCGCGCAGCGCGCGCACGCGCGCCGGATCGGTCTGCTGCCAGTCCGGGGCGAGCCCGGTCAGCGCCGGGTTGCGGAAGCGCATCGACGAGGCCCGCATGGCCTTGGCCGAGGCATGGAACTCGCGCGCGCCGGTGGCCCGCGCCAGCGCGGCGATGTTGCCGGCGTCGATGCCGGCGCCGGGCATCACCGCCAATCGCCCAGCGGCCTGCTGCACACAGGCGGCGAGCAGCGCCGCGCCCTGCGGCGCACCGGCCTGCGCGCCGGAACTGAGCACGCGCTGGCAGCCCAGTTCGATGATGTTTTCCAACGCCCGCAACGGCTCGCACGCCGCGTCGAACGCGCGGTGGAAGGTGACCGCCAGCGGTCCGGCGGCTGCCACCAGCGCACGGCAGCGCGGCATGTCCACGTCGCCCTCGGCATCGAGCGCGCCGATCACCACGCCGTCGCAACCCAGCCGCACGCACTGCTCGATGTCGCGCAGCATGATCTCGGTTTCGGCGTCGCCGTAGAGGAAATCGCCCGGCCGCGGCCGCACCAGCACGAACAGCGGCAGGCGCACGCGTTCGCGCACCAATGCCAGGGTGCCGTGCGATGGCGTGGTGCCGCCGTATTCCAATCCTTCGCACAACTCCACGCGATCGGCGCCGCCTGCCTGCGCGGCCAGCGCCGAGGCCAGCGAACCGGCGGCGATCTCCAGCATGAAGCGCGCGGCCATGCTCACGCGCCTTCGCCCAGATACACCGCGCCCGAATCCAGCAGCGCGTCCTGCCGCTGCGCGTCGCAGACCGCGTAGACGAAGCCCGGATGCAGCGCGAACGCGCCGACCTCGCCGTGGCGGTTGATCGCCAGGAAACACACCTGCAGCGATTTGCTCGCTTCCGGGCGCTTGCGCACCACGCGATCGATGGCTTCGCGGCAGGCATCCATCGGCGAGCGGCCCTGCCGCATCAGTTCGACCACGAGGAAGCTGGCGGCGTTGCGGATCATTTCCTCGCCCACGCCCGAGGCGGTGGCCGCGCCGACTTCGTTGTCCACGTACAGGCCGGCGCCGACGATCGGGCTGTCGCCGACGCGACCGCGCAGCTTCCACGCCATGCCGCTGGTGGTGCAGGCGCCGGCGAGGTTGCCGCGCTGGTCGATGGCGAGCATGCCGAGGGTGTCGTGGTTCTGGCTGTTGCCGGGGATCAGGCGGCGCTCGGCGTTGATCTGCGGCTGGTAGCGCGAGGTCTTCTTCCACTCTTCCCACGCCTGCACCGCCTCCGGGGTCAGCAGCGCCTGCTTCTGGAAGCCCTGCTCGACCGCGAACTGCTGTGCGCCCGGGCCGACCAGCAGCACATGCGGGGTCTGTTCCATCACCCGCCGCGCGACGCTTATCGGATGGTCGATGTCCTCCAGTGCGGCGACCGCGCCGCAGCGGCCGTCACCGTCCATGATGCTGGCGTCCAGGGTCAGTACCCCGTCGCGATCGGGGTAGCCGCAATGGCCGACGGTGCTGTTGCACAGGCCGGTTTCGGCCCAGCGCGCGCCCTGCTCCACCGCATCCAGCGCGGTGCCGCCCGCGTGCAGCACGTCCCATGCGGCCTGGTTGGCGGGCACGCCGAAATCCCATGTGGATACCACCCGTGCACCGGTCACCGCGGGAGCGGCCGGCTTGGCCACCGATGATGCCGCGATGCCCGGCAGCGCCAATGCGCCGCCGGCCAGGGCCATCTGTTGCAGGAATTCGCGTCGGGTGTTCATGGGGTGGCTCCAGCTTTACGAGGCCCCTCTCCCATCGGGAGAGGGGTTGGGGTGAGGGGCAATGGAGTACGGATGATCAACCATCACGGACTACGTTCGCCCCTCATCCGCCCTTCGGGCACCTTCTCCCGGAGGGAGAAGGGAGCATCCACAGCTCACTGCACGGCCGCCGGGCACAGCGGCGGCGGCGCATCGCCGGCCTGCGTACCCCAGCCCTGCGTATCCGGCGCGGCATCCAGCGCATAGGCCAGCGTGCCCCCCTGCTGCAAACGGCCCACGTCCACCCACGTCGCCGCCTGCGGCTTGCCGTCGAAGCTGGCCGAACGGATGTAGCGCACGCCGGCGTTGGCCCCCGGCGCGCGCACGCTCAGGGTGCGGCCGTTCTCCAGCGCGATGTCGATGCGGTCGAAGCGCGGCGGGTGCAGCAGCACCTGCCCGCTGCCGGGCATCAGCGGCGAGAAGCCCATCGCGCCGAACAGGTACCACGCCGACATGGTGCCGAGGTCGTCGTTGCCGGTGACGCCGTTGGGCGCGTTGGTGAACAGCGTCTGCGCCGCGCGCAGCACGGCGGCGGTCTTCCACGGCTGGCCAATCAGGCTGTACAGCCCCGGCACGTGCATGGTCGGCTCGTTGTTCGGATTGAAGCGGTACTGGCCGTAGTAACTGTACGGCCCGGCCACCCACGCCTTGCGCGCCGCGCCATCCGGGTCAGCCAGCAGTTCGTCGTAGGCGAAGAACGCGTCCAAGCGCTTGCCCATCGCCTCGCGCCCGCCCATCGCCTGCGCCAGCGACGGCAGGTCCTGCGGCACCAGCCACTGGTATTGCCAGCTGGTGCCTTCATGGAAGCCGTAATGCGAACGCGGGCTGTAACTGCCGGTGGGCGGGGTGAACCATTCACCACCTTCCATGCGCGGCCGCGGGAAACCTGTGAAGCCGGTGTCGGCTTCGCTCAGTCCGGCATCCCACACCCTGCGCCAGTTGCCGGCGCGCGCGCGCAGCGTGGCGGCGGCGGCGGCATGGCCGAGCGCGGCGGCCATCGGCGCCAGCGCGCAGTCGGCCAGCGCGTATTCCAGCGTCGCCGAGCCGCCCTGGTGCGGGTCCACGTCCATGCCCTTGGCCGGGAAGGTGCGGTCGTAGAACACGAAGCCGTGCTTCAGGTAATTGGCGTTGCCGGCACGGCCTTCGTGGCGCGATTCCAGCGGCGGCACGCCTTCGGCGTTCTTCCACAGCGCCTGCCACGCTTCCTGCTCCATGCCTTGCAGCGCGCCGTAGCGCCACAGGTCGGCGAGGAACGGGGTGACCGGGTCGCCGGTCATCACGTTGCTGTCGAAATCGGCATAGCCCCATCGCGGCAGCCAGCCGCCCTGCGCGTCGATCGCCAGCAGGCTGCGGCCGATGTCGCGGGCGCGCTGCGGGCGCAGCAGCGCCAGCAGCTGGTTCTGGCTGCGGTAGGTGTCCCACAGCGAGAAATATTCGTGATAGGTCCAGCCATCGGCCACGTGGATGGCGTTGTCGTAGCCGCGGTAGCGGCCATCGGCGTCGCTGCCGGTCATCGGTTGCAGCAGGGCGTGGTACAGCGCGGTATAGAACACGCTGCGCTCGTCCCTGCTGCCGCCGTGCACCTTGACGCTGGACAGCTCGCGCGCCCAATCGGCCTGCGCGCGCCTGCGCATGGCGTCGAAGCCGAGCAGGCGGCCGTCGCCGTCGCTGCCCTCGCGGCGCAGGTTTTCGCGCGCGCCTTCGATGTCCACGTGCGAGATCGCGCTGATCGCGGTGACGCTGCGCCCGTCCTTCAGGTCGAAACTGAGCCACGCGCCGTTGTACGGGTCGTGCTCGCTTTCCATGCTGAAGCGCGCGCCCGGCGTGCCGCCGGCCTGGCCCCAGACGCCGAAGCCCGCGAACGGCCGGTCGAACTCGATGCGGAACCAGGTGGTGTACTGGTGGCCGCCGCAGAAACTGAGCGTGGTCAGTTGCCCTTCCACCGCACGGTCGCCGACCACGCGCACCTGGCTGCCGGTGACGCGGTGGCGGTTGTTGGCCTGGCTGACGTTGACCAGCACGTGGCCGCTGCCGGCATCGGCGGCGAAGGTGTAGCGCTCGGCGGCGGCGCGGGTGAGCGCGGTGGCCTCGGCGTCGATGCCGCCGTAGTCGGTCAGGCGCACCTTGTAGTAGCCGGCCTGGCCGACCTCGCCAGCGTGGGTGTAGCGCGCGCCGTAGCGCTTCTGGTCGAAGCTCTTCGCATCGCCGGTGTCGAAATCGCCGCCGGGGGCGATGCTGCCGGTCACCGGCAGTACCGACACCTGCCCGCCCTGCTCCCAGCAACCGGCGCCGGAGACGAAGGAATGGCCGAAGCCGAGGATCTTCTCCTCGTCATAGCGCCAGCCGGCGTAATGCAGGCCGATGGGGCTGACCTGGATCAACCCGAACGGCGCCGACGCACCGGGGAAGGTGTTGCCGTCGTCCTGGGTACCGATGAAGGTGTTGACCTCGCGTTCGGGCATGGCCGGGGCGGCCTGCGACAGCGGGGCAAGCGACGCCGCCAGCAGGCAGGCGGCCGCGGCCAGCGGGCGGCGGAAACGGGAGGCGGTGGCGGACGGCATTCGGCTCACGGGCTGGATTCTCTGGGTCGATGTCGGTGCGGCGATAGGGTGGCCCGGCAATGCCGGGCCGTTGATGGCCGGCCCGCCCTTGCGGGACGGGGGAGAGTGCCGGGCACCAGTAAATTTAGATCGATCCAAGTAAAGCATGGCCATTTCGGCCGATGCATTCTGCAGCGCAACATCCACGGCCGGCCGCACCTCTGCCCGCGCCAGATCGCTGCGCCGCCCTTCCAGCAGGATTGGCCGGCCCTTTCCTTTCATCCGGACTCTCCGGGACCAGCCCCATATTGCGCAGCAACATGCGTCGGCCCCGGCACTGTGTTAAAAATTCCGCACCAATCGTTTAGATCGATCCAAATCAATTCGACGGCGATTGCAGGACAACCACGGGTCGGACCGCCCCTTCGGGGGCAGGCTAAGCACCCGCCTCGTCCGGCTTCAGATTTAGATCGATTCAATACCTTCGTGCAGTTACCGACTTCAATCCAGGAGAGGGAGAGCGGAATGAAACAGATGTCACGCACGCACGGCCGCCATGCGTTGTCCGCGGCCATCACGGCCGCGCTGGTCGCCACGGCAATGCTGCCGGCCGGCGCCTTCGCACAGCAGGCCGGCACCCAGAACGCCGACGCCACCACGCTCGACGCGGTCACCGTCACCGGCTATCGCTATGCCATCGAGAAGAGCCTGGACCAGAAGCGCGACGCCAATGCGATCGTCGAGGTGATCAATGCCGAGGACATCGGCAAGTTTCCCGACAAGAACGTGGCCGACGCGCTGCAGCGCGTGCCGGGCGTGATCGTCACCCGCAGTGGTGGCGAAGGCAAGAACGTCAGCGTGCGTGGCCTGTCCTCGGAGCTGACCCTGACCGAGTTGAACGGCAACTACATCGCCACCGCCGAATCCAACGGCGACCCGACCCGTTCGTTCAACTACACGCTGCTGCCGTCGAACATGCTGGCCAGCGCCGAACTGTTCAAGTCGCCGGAAGCGCGCATCGACGAGGGCGGCATCGGCGGCACGGTGATCCTGCATACCCGCCGTCCGCTGGACATGGAATCCAACACCGGCTTCGTCTCCGTCGAGGGCACCCGGGCCGACACCACCAAGAAGACCGACGGGCAGCTCTCCGCCTCGTACGCCTGGCATGACAAGGACGACCGCTTCGGTGTGTTCGTCGGCTATACCGACCAGAAGCGCACCACCCGCACGATGGGCGCCAGCACCGAGAGCTGGCAGTGGTACGGCCGCGATGAAGGCGGCACCGCGGTCGACGTCAACGGCAATCCTTCGGACTTCAACTCGAACTGGTGGGGCGGCACCGGCTTCTACGACCAGAACGGCAAGTACTACACCGGCTTCATGATGCCGACGTCGGTGAACCTCGACGTCAAGGAAGAGGAGCGCGAGCGCAGGGGCGGCCAGTTGACCTTCCAGTTCAAGCCGCTGGACAACCTGACCCTGACCGCGAACTACTTCCGCTTCGAGCTGTCGCAGGATTCCCAGACCCACACCATCAAGGTGCCGGAATGGAACATCGCCCGCTATTGGGGCGACGGCAACTGGGCCGGCGGGCGCCTGCTCGACGGGATGACGATGGACCCCAGCGGCACCATCGTCACCGGCGCCGATTACAGCCTGCACCCGGGCAAGGCCTATTACTGCAGCGAGGGCGAGGCCGCCGACGCCGGCATGGCGCCGGGCGGCTGGGGCCCGGACGACTGCACCGTCCCGACCCCGCAGATCACCGGCAGCTACAACCTCGAGAAGGCGCTGTCGCAGACCGTCGACTTCTCGGCCGAATGGCGCGGCGAGTCGGTCGACATCGCCTTCAAGGGCGGGCGCACCTGGGCCAAGGGCGGCCCTTCGCTGCAGTTCTCGCTGCCGCTCAAGCCGCGCCGCCAGAACGCGGACGGCAGCTGGAGCCTGGGCAACCTGGCCAGTTCCTGGGACCTGACCGGCACGCCGTCGATGGTGTTCTCGCCGGAACTGATGCAGAACCTGAAGGACGGCATCCTGCAGGTCGACCTCGGCTCAACCGGTTCGTCCTGGACCCGCAACACCAACGAGCAGAAGTACGCCCAGATCGATAGCACCTGGCACAACGACAGCGGCTTCCTCGAATCGCTGCAGTTCGGCGTCAAGTACCGTGACGGCGGCATCCACCGCAGCACCGGCAACAGCTACTGGGTGTGCCCCGGCACCGACCCGGGCGACTATGAGAACCGCTACTGGAACGGTGGCTGCAACGACCTCGCCCTGCAGTTCTCGCCCGACTTCCTGTATGGAATGGGCAACCTGGCCGGCGGCATCAATGCAAGCGCGTTCCCGGCCATCGACTACCCGGCCTACATCGCCCACCTGAACAAGACCTACGGGCCGATGCAGACCCGCAACGAGGACAACTTCGTCTACAACGTCGACGAAAAGATCTACTCCACCTACCTGCAGGCCAACTTCCGCACCGAGCGCCTGCGCGGCAACGTCGGCGTGCGCGTGGTCAGCACCCGCCAGCACGCCGATTCCACCGACAAGGTCACCTCCTACAACGACTACTTCTACGACGACGCCAACGGCGATCCGCTGGCATGCCAGGCGGGTGATGCAGTACCGGGCGGCGCGCCCGACCGTACCTATTGCGGCACCGAGGGCTACTGGCGGCTCTCGGACAGCGAGCAGCGGACCGAGTCGTTCGCGATCAGCGGCCTGGACCGCACCTACACCGACGTGCTGCCGAGCTTCAACCTGGCCTATGACCTGAGCGAGAACCTGCTGCTGCGCGCGGCGGCCTCCAAGGTGATCTCGCGCCCGAGCTACGGCAACATCGCCGCCCCGGGCAGCCTGGAATACTTCAGCCCCGAATACGTCAACGATCGTCGCCTGACCGGCGGCGCCGGCGAACAGGGCTGGTACGGCTCGGGCAGCAACAAGAACCTGGAAGCCTACAAGGCCACCCAGTACGACATCGGCCTGGAGTGGTACTTCCGGCCCGGCTCGGTGGTGGGCCTGGACCTGTTCCGCAAGGACGTCAGCAACTTCTCGGTGCCGGTGGTGCAGGACGTGACGCAGAACGTCGGTGGCGAAACCGTGGTCGTGCAGAACTACTCGACCACGGCCGGCGGTCGCGACGCGGTTTCGCAGGGCGCGGAGTTCTATGCCCAGCACACGCTGGATTTCGGCCTGGGCTTCCAGGCGAACTACACCTGGAACGACACCAACGAAGCGGCCATCACCCTCGAGGACGGTACCGAGATCGGCAAGTCGCCGCTGGTCGGCAGTGCCAGGAACCAGGCCAACTTCACCGTGTTCTACGAGGTGGAGAAGCTGCTGCTGCGTGCCTCCTGGAACCGCCGCGGCGAGGTGGTGCAGGGCCTGGTCAGCGGCCTGAACCTCTATCAGGAGCCCTATCAGCAGATCGACCTGAACGCCGCCTACAACGTCACCCCGGCGCTCAGCCTGAGTGCCTCGGTGCTGAACCTGACCAAGGAGGAGACGCGTACCCATCTGGGCAACGACACCAAGAACCGCTTCTACTCCAACGGTTATGCCGGTCGCGTCCTCTACCTGGGCCTGAACTACAAGTTCTGACCCCTGCCCTTCGGGGCAGCCCACACCGACAGCCGCGCTGGTACAGGCGGCTGTCGTCGTTTGTGCACAAGCCCACCCTTGCGCTTTCGTGGGAGCGGGTTACAGCCCTGGCACAGGGGCAAGCATCGCCGGGGACGTGGCCCCGGCCTGCTATCTGCGTAGATGCGGGGCTTGCCCCGCATGGGCTTCACAGGGAGCGCGTCATGTGGGCAAGCCCCGCATCCACGGCATTCCGGCAGGCATCAGGTCAGCGGCATCATCACGCTCTTGCGGTAAGCAGGGCGCACCTGCAGGCGCGCATACCAGCCGGCCAGATGCGGCAGGTCCGGGCGCTGGATCGGCATCTCGAACCACGCATAGGCGAAGGCGCCCAGCGGGATATCGCCCATCGCGAACGCATCGCCGGAAAGCCACGGTTGCCGCTCCAGCTCGGCATCGGCCAGCGCCAGCAACTCGCCGCAGCGCACCAGTGCCGCGTCGATGCGCGCGGCGTCGCGGTCGGCCGGTGCGGTGCGCACCACGCCCCAGAACAGGTCGCGGAAGGCGACGGCGAAGCTCGATATGGTCCAGTCCATCCACTTCTCGCTCTGCGCGCGCAATGCCGGGTCTTCCGGGTACAGCGTGCCCAGCGCGTAGCGCGCCGACAGGTAGCGGACGATGGCGTTGGATTCCCATACCGGCAGGCCGTGGTCCTCGATCACCGGCACCAGCCCGTTGGGGTTCATCGCCCGGTATTCGGCGCTCTGCGTGCCGCCGAACGCACCGCCCACCTCGATCGATTCGTAGGCCAGGCCGATTTCCTCGGCGCACCACAGCACCTTGCGCACGTTGCTCGAATTGCGGCGCCCCCAGATCTTCAGCATCCCGGTTCCCGTTGTGACCGACGCAGAGCCCGCACCATACGCCGGGGCGGCCGCCGTCATCATCATGCCGCACCCGCCTTGGCGGCCTTGGCGGCTTTCTTCGGCAGCACCCGCACCTGCGTGGACTTGTCGTCCTTCTTCAACTCGAACAGGCCGATCGCCGCGAGCAGGTCGCTGAGCTTGCGGTAGCCGTAGTTGCGCGAATCGAACGAGGCGCGGTTGCCGATCTGGTTGCCCACCGCACTCAACGCCGCCCAACCCTGCTCGTCGGCGGCCGCGTCCACCGCGCCGCGCAGCAGATTGAGCAGGCGGGTATCGCCACGCAATTCGTTGCCCGGGCGCGGCTGGATCGGCGGTTGCGCCCCGCCCGGCGCGACAGGTGCACCCGCCGCGACATCGCCATGCCCCGGCTGCCCCGCATCCGCCGCTGCCCGGCCGGCATCCTCCTGCCCCAGCGCTTCCAGGTAGGTGAACTGCGAGCAGGCGTTGACGAAGGGATCGGGCGTCTTCTTCTCACCGAAGCCGTAGACCTTCACCCCGTCGGTCAGCAGCCGCATTACCAGCGGGGTGAAATCGGCGTCGCTGGAGACGATGGCGAACCCATCGAGGTTGCGCGCGTAGAGCAGGTCCATCGCGTCGATCACCATCGCCATGTCCGAGGCATTCTTGCCCTTGGAATAGGCGAACTGCTGGATCGGGCGGATCGCGTATTCGTGCAGCACCGCCTCCCAGCCCTTCAGCCGCGGGCTCTTCCAGTTGCCGTAGGCGCGGCGCACGTTGGCCACGCCGAAGCGCGCCACCTCGGCCAGCACCTCGTCGATCTTCGCCGCCGGCGCGTTGTCGGCGTCGATCAGCAGGGCGATACGCTTCTCGGAATCGGACACGGCATTCCCTCCACGGCATTCGGCTCGGAACCAGTATCGACCATCGACCCGAGCAACCGCATCCCATGCGATGATGGCGGCCGGTTGTCCACGCCCTCCAACCGGCATCCGCCGGCCCCCACCGGAGTACCGCATGCCCCACGACCGCCCTCCCCGCCTGCTGGTCATCGGCGGTGGTTTCGCCGGCCTCTGGGCCACCCGCGCGCTGGCCAATGCGAAGCTGCGCATCACCCTGGTCGACCGCCGCAACCACCACCTGTTCCAGCCGCTGCTGTACCAAGTGGCCACCGCCGGCCTGTCGGCGCCGGACATCGCCGCGCCACTGCGGCACATCCTCGGCAAGCAACACAACGTCGAGGTCAGGCTGGGCGAGGTGGAGGCCATCGACAAGCACCGACACCAAGTGCTGCTGCGCGACGGCACCACGCTGGACTACGACCTGCTGCTGGTCGCCAGCGGCGCCACCCATGCCTACTTCGGCAACGACCAGTGGGCGCCGCATGCCCCCGGCTTGAAGTCGCTGGACGACGCGCTGGCGCTGCGGCGCCGGCTGCTGCTGGCCTTCGAGAAAGCCGAAGCCGAACCCGACCCGACGAAGAAGGCGGCCTGGCTCAGCTTCGCCATCGTCGGCGGCGGCCCCACCGGCGTCGAACTGGCCGGCACCCTGGCCGAGATCGCGCGCCACACCCTGCGCAACGAGTTCCGCCACATCGACCCGGCCTCGGCGAAGGTGCGGTTGGTCGAGGCCGGGCCGCGGGTGCTGTCCAGCTTCCCGGAGGTGCTGTCGCTGAAGGCGCGCCGGCAGCTGGAGCGGCTCGGCGTGGAAGTGCATGCCGGCACGCCGGTGACCGCCATCGACGCCGGGGGCTTCCATCTCGGCGAGCGGTTCGTCCCCGCCCGCACCGTGGTCTGGGCCGCCGGCGTGGCCGCCTCGCCGCTGGCGCGCACGCTGGACACGCCGTTGGACCGCGCCGGCCGCGTGCAGGTGCAGCCGGACCTGACGGTACCCGGCCACCCGGAAATCTTCGTCGCCGGCGACCTGGCCGCGCTGGCGCAGGCCGACGGCCGCCCGGTGCCGGGCGTGGCGCCGGCCGCCAAGCAGATGGGCAAGTACGTGGCCGCGATGATCCATACGCGATTGCAACAGCGCGCCGCGCCGCCACCGTTCCGCTACCGCGACCAAGGCAACCTGGCGACCATCGGGCGCATGGCCGCCATCGTGCACATGGGCCGGTTGCAGCTCTCCGGCCTGCTGGCCTGGTGGTTCTGGCTGGCCGCGCACGTATTCTTCCTGATCGGCTTCCGCAACCGGCTGGTGGTGTTGCTCAACTGGGCGGTCGCCTATTGGAGCTACCAGCGCGGCGCACGGATCATCTTCGGCGATGCCGATGGCGGCGAGGACCCCGACGACGGCTCCTCCCCGTTGCGGAAATAGCCAGCAACAAACAGCGCATCACGTGGATGCGGGGCTTGCCCGCGTGAAGCTCCACCGGCAAAGCCCCGTACCGGGCAAGCCCGGTACCTACGCAGGGGCACGCAGCTGTAGATGCGGGGCTCGCCCCGCATGGGGCAATACCGGCAAAGCCCCGTACCGGGCAAGCCCGGTACCTACGCAGGGGCACGCGGCTGTAGATGCGGGGCTTGCCCCGCATAGGGCATTACCGGCAGCCCCGTGCCGGGCAAGCCCGGCACCTGCATCGGCTGGCTGTGAGGCACTGCTGAAATGACAAGGCCCGGCAATGCCGGGCCTTGTCGCCAACAGCCAGCGCTACCGGACTTACGCGGTGAACAGCGCCTTCATCTTCTTCAGCGCATTGGCCTCGATCTGGCGGATGCGCTCGGCGGATACGCCGTACTCGTCGGCCAGTTCCTGCAGGGTGACCTTGCTGTCGGCATCCAGCCAGCGACGGGCGATGATGTCGCGCGAACGCTGGTCCAGGTTGGCCAGGCCCTCGCGCAGCAGCTGCAGCTGGTTACCCTCGCTGTCGGCGCGCTCGTAGGCCTGCGACGGATCTTCCTCGTGCGCGACCAGGTAGGCGGCCGGCGCCGGCGGCGCATGGTCGTCGCTCTCGTCGCTGGGCGCGTCGAAGCCGACGTCGCGGCCGGACAGGCGCGACTCCATCTCCATCACTTCGCGCTCGGAGACGTTCAGGTCCTTCGCCACGGCGCTGACCTCGGCCGCGTTCATCCAGCCCAGGCGGGTCTTGGACTTGCGCAGGTTGAAGAACAGCTTGCGCTGCGCCTTGGTGGTGGCGACCTTGACGATGCGCCAGTTCTTGAGGATGAACTCGTGCATCTCGGCACGGATCCAGTGCACCGCGAAGGACACCAGGCGCACGCCCATGTCCGGGTCGAAGCGCTTGACCGCCTTCATCAGGCCGATGTTGCCTTCCTGGATCAGGTCGCCCAGCGGCAGGCCGTAGCCGTTGTAGCCGCGGGCCACGTGCACCACGAAGCGCAGGTGCGAGTGCACCAGCTCGCGCGCGGCGTCCAGGTCCTGCTCGTCGCGGAAGCGGCGCGCCAGATCCTGCTCGTCGTCCACCGACAGCACCGGGATGCGATGCACGGCACCGATGTAGGCATCCAGCGAGCCGAGCGCGCTGGGAACCGGAAGATTGTTCGCCACGAGGGCAGTGGAAGCATTCGGGTTCATGGGGCTCATCTTAGCAGTCGGAACTATTGGACTGGCCAGTACAGAAAAAGTTCCAGTGTTCTGTTTTCGCCACCAAACCCGGTCCGAAAGCTGAATGGGCGCAGGCAGACAGTGGCTCGCCAAGGGCACCGTAGCAGAGCCCGCATGTCGCCGGCATGACCGCGATCCAGCCGGTTCAAGCGCCGGCAAGCCGGGCTTCCAGCTCCGCCCGCGGCGGCAGCCGCCAGTCGACCGGGGGCTGGCCGTGGCGCTGCAGGTAGTCATTGGCCTGCGAGAAGTGCCGGCAGCCGAAGAAACCGCGGTGCGCCGACAGCGGCGAGGGGTGCGGGGCCTTCAGCACGCGGTGGCGGTGGGTGTCGATGACCTTGCCCTTCTGCTGGGCGTAGCTGCCCCACAGCAGGAACACCAGCCCTTCGCGCTCGCGGTTGAGCACGTCGACCACGTGGTCGGTGAAGCCCTCCCAGCCCTTGCCCTGGTGCGCGCCGGCGCGGCCTTCCTCCACCGTCAGCACGGCATTGAGCAGCAACACGCCCTGCCACGCCCACGGCAGCAGGCAGCCGTGGTCCGGGCGCCGGAACGGCGGCGCCACGCCGGTGTCGTCCTCCAGCTCCTTGTAGATGTTCAGCAGCGATGGCGGCACCGGCACGCCCGGCATCACCGAGAAGCACAGCCCGTGCGCCTGCCCATAGCCGTGGTAGGGGTCCTGCCCCAGCACTACCACCTTGACCTGCTCGAACGGGGTGGCGTCGAACGCGGCGAAGATCTGCGGCCCCGGCGGGAACACCCGCGCGCCGGCCGCTTTGCGCTGGCGCAGGAAGGCGGCCAGTTCGCGCATTTCCGGGCGCAGCAGCCAGTCGCCGACGCGCGCCTTCCAGCTCGGTTCGAGCTGGATGTTGGGCGCCGCCCCGCTCACAGCACCACTGCCGGCTGCGACAGGCGCGCCAGCCGCAGCTGGAACAGCACCTTGGTCACCAGCAGGCGTTCCTCGATGGGCTTCTGCACCAGGTCGTTGGCACCGGCCTGCAGCAGCGTGGACTGGTTGTGCGGGTTGCTGTCGCCGGTCATCACCAGCACCGGCAGCCGGCGCTTGCCGTAGCCGAAGTCGATGCGCACGCGCTCGACCACGTCGCGGCCGTTCAGTTCGCCCTTCAAGGTGACGTCGGTCAGCACCAGGTCGATGCGGCGCACGGTGCGGCCCAGCGATTCGGCGGTGAGCAGCGAGAACGCATCCTCGGCGGTGAGCACGTGCACCACGTGCAGGTCGTGGCGCTCGAGCATGCGCTTGGTGGCCTCGGCGACCACGCGGCTGTCCTCGACGTAGAGCACGGTGGCGCCGGGCATCGGCTCGGGCTGCACGTAGCCGCGGATGAACGCGGCCAGCGCCTCGTGGCCCAGCGCCTTGTCGAAGTAGTCGGTGACGTATTCGTTGAAGCGGCGCTGCTCCAGGTGCTGCTGGGCGTCGCCGGAGACCACGATCACCGGCACGTAGGCCTGCCCGGCGGCGTCGCGCACGCTGCGCGCCAGCGCCAGGCCATCACCGTCGGGCAGCGCCAGCGAGGTGGTGACCAGGTGCACCGGCCCGGCGGCGAGCGCGGCCCGCGCTTCCTCGATGCTGGCGCAGCCGACGACTTCCACGCCCGGCAGGTCACGCTGGAGCACGTCGGAAATCAGCTTGCGTACCAGCTTGGAGCCGTCGACCACCATCACCCGGGGGGCGTCGCTGATCAGGTGCTTGAGTTCGTGCGTGGGCATGCGCGCCTCAGGTTTCGGTCGGGCGAGTCTGCCTGAGGAAGTGGCCGGTCACCAGCCACGCCCCCAGCCAACCCAGCAACACTGTGCCTAGCAGCACCAATCCCGCGTGCAGCAGGTCCAGCCCATGCAACGCGAACGGGCTGCCGTAGCTCTGCGACAACGCCGCCAGCGGCGCGCGCAGCGCCAGCCCGCAGGCACCAACCAGCGCCAGCGCCAATACCCCAGCGCCCAACCCGTACCACGCGCCGAGGTAGACGAACGGGCGGCGGATGAAACCATCGCTGGCACCGAGCAACTGCAGCACACCGATTTCCTCGCGCCGCGCCTGGATGTCCAGGCGCACGGTATTGCCGACCACCAGCACCGCGCCCAGCCCCAGCAGCAGCGACAGCACCTGCACCAGTCGCGCACCGAAGCCGAGCCAGGCGTCCAGCCGCTGCCGCCACAGGGCGTCGTGCTGCACCAGGTCGGCCTGCGGCAAGGCTTCCAGCGCCTTGGCGAGTGCGGCGTCGTCATCGCCGGCCGGGGTGACGATCAGCAGGCTCGGCAGCGGGTTCTCGCCGAGCGCGTCGATGGCTTCGCCCAGCCCCGCGCTCTGGCGCAGTTCGGCCAGGCCCTGTTCCGGGGTGCGCAGCACCACGCCGGCGACGTCGTCGCGGGCGCGCAGGCTGGCGGCCAGGTCCTGCGCGGTGGCGCCGTCGATCGCCGGTTTCAGGAACAGGCTGATGTCACGCGACTGCTGCACGCTGCCGGTGAATACCCTGAGATTGTCCAGCGCGATCGACAGCCCCAGCGGCAGCGCCAGCGCCAACGCCATCACCGCCACGGTCAGCGCCGTCGCCCACGGCTTGCGCAGCGCGCGGCCGAGGCTGAACACCACGCTGTGCAGGTGGTGGGCGAACCACGCGCCCAGCCGCGACGGTGCGGCGGCCTCGCCATTCCGGGACATCGCTTCCTTCCTGCTCATTCCGCCAGGTCCTGCGGCGAGATGTCGTCGACCAGCCGGCCGTGGTCGAGGATCAGCACCCGCTTGCGCATGCGCTTGAGCAGCGGCAGGTCGTGGCTGACCACCAGCACGCTGGTGCCGCGGCCGGGCAGTTCGGCGAACAACGCCATGATCTCCGCGGCCAGCGTGGGGTCGAGGTTGCCGGTGGGTTCATCGGCCACCAGCAGTTTCGGCTCGGCGACGATGGCGCGGGCGATGCCGACGCGCTGCTGCTCGCCGGCCGACAACTGCGTCGGCAGCGCCTTCTCGCGGTGGCCCAGGCCCATGCGTTCGAGCACCGAACGCACGCGCTTGCCGACGTCGCCGCGGCGGTCGCCGCGCAGGATCAGCGGCAGCGCCACGTTCTCACCGATGCTGCGGTCGGTCAGCAGGCGGTGGTCCTGGTGGACCGCGCCGACCTCGCGCCGGTGCAGCGCCACCTTGCCGCCGCGCACTTTGAGCAGGTTGCGCTGGCCGAACAGCACCGCGCCGCGGGTCGGGCGCTCGCTCAGGTGGATCAGCTTCAGCAGCGTGCTCTTGCCGGCACCGGAATGCCCGGTGACGAACAGCATCTCGCCCGCGCCCACCTCGAAGCTGACGTCCACCAGTGCCTGGTGGCCGCCCGCATAGTGCTTGCTGACATTGTCGAAACGCAGAACGCTCATGCGCCGATTATGCCGGAGGCGAAGCGCGACGTGCCGACCAATAGTCGGCACGCATCAAGAATCGACAAGGAAGTGCCGGACGCTGGCCGGCACTGCCGCGATCAATCGCCCGCGAGCATGCGGCGGATCTTGCGGCCCAGGCGGGTCAGGAACGAATCGCCGTCGTTGCCGGACGCGCGCATCGGCTTGGCCTGCACCTGCACCGGGCTGCCGTTGCCGTTGTTCTGCACCGCCGCCTCGGCACCTTCGACCGGACGGCCGTGGCGACGACGACGACGCTTGCGCGGTGCGCGCTCGCCTTCGGCCTGCGGTTGTTGAGCGGGCCTGGCCTGCTGCACCGGCTGCGCTGCGGCGGCATTGGCCTGCGCGCCCTCGCCTTCCACGCGCGGCTTGCGCGGGCCACGGCTGCGGCCTTCACCACCGCTGCGCGCCCCGCCATCGCGGCGACGCTCGCCATGCCCGCCACCGGAACGCCCGCCACGGCCACTGCCACCGCCACGGCGCGCCTCGTCGGCGGCCTTCTGCTCGCGCGCCTCGCGGAAGATCGCGCCGACGCTCTCGTTTTCCTCGCCCTCCGGCAGCGGCGCGCGCTCCGGCCGCGGCAGCGCGATCAGCAGCTCGCTGGTGACCTGCTCGACCGGGATCTTCTGCTCGATGTAGGCCTCGATGTCCGGCAGGCCCATCGCGTAGCGCTCGCAGGCGAAGCTGATCGCGTCGCCTTCCTCGCCCAGCCGCGCGGTGCGGCCGATGCGGTGCACGTAGTCCTCGGCGTCGAACGGCAGGTCGTAGTTGTAGACGTACTTGATGCCGTCGATGTGCAGGCCGCGCGCGGCCACGTCGGTGGCGACCAGGATCTCCAGCTGGCCCTTCTGGAAGCGGTTGAGCAGGCTCTCGCGCTTCTTCTGCGGCACGTCGCCGGAAAGCACGCCGACCCGGTAGCCGGCGCGCTCCAGCGCCCGCGCCACGCGCTCGACGAACACCTTGGTGTTGACGAAGATCATCGTGCGCGCGCCTTCGCTGCGCGACAGCAGGCCCAGCAGCAGCGGCAGCTTCTCCTCGTCGGCGGGGAAGTAGATGCGCTGGCGCACGCGGTCGGCGGTGACGTGCTCGGTCTCCACCACCAGCTTCTGCGGCTCGTTCATGTGCTCGTAGGCCAGCTCCAGCACGCGGTGGCTGAGGGTGGCGCTGAACAACAACGTCTGCCGGGTGGTGCGCTCGGGCATGCGCCGCAGCAGGAAGCGGATGTCCTTGATGAAGCCCAGGTCGAACATGCGGTCGGCCTCGTCCAGCACGCAGACCTCGCAGGCATGCAGGCTCACCACCTTGTGCTGCTTGACGTAGTCGATCAGGCGGCCCGGGGTGGCGATGATCACGTCCACGCCCTGCTGCAGCAGCTCGCGCTGCTTGTCGTAGTCCACGCCGCCGTAGACCAGCGCGAAGCGCAGGCCGAGGTCGGAGGCGAACTTGACCGCGTCCTTGTGGATCTGGATCGCCAGCTCGCGGGTCGGCGCCAGGATCAGCGCGCGCGGGTCTTCCGGCTTGCGGTCGGCCAGCGCCGGGCGGCTCATCAGGCGGTTGATCACCGCCACCAGGAACGCCAGCGTCTTGCCGGTACCGGTCTGCGCCTGGCCGGCGACGTCGCCGCCGGGCAAGGCCACCGGCAGGGTCAACGCCTGGATCGGGGTACAGCGGGTGAATCCGGCTCCTTCCAGCCCGGCCAGCAGCGCCGGTTGCAGTTCGAAGGAGGAAAAAGTCACATCGGTCAGCGGTTTGTCGCTCATCATTCCGTCTTGGTAAGGCCAGCCCGCCAGAGGTTGCGGGGTGGCTTGCATCGTCTCCGGCACCGTCGCACACTGCGGCCCCTGCGCCGGGTCGCGCGACGCCAAGGCACACTGCCTGTTGTCCGCGCAATGCCCCAGTTTAGCGCAATGCGGCTGCCAACCCGGCATGGGCTGTCGCATTGCCCCAGGAGACTCCCCAAAGTGAGTGACAAGGTTCTACACGTCGGCGATGCCGATTTCGACGCCGCCGTGCTGCAGTCCGACACCCCGGTGCTGGTGGACTTCTGGGCCGAATGGTGCGGCCCGTGCAAGATGATCTCCCCGGTGCTCGACGAGCTTGCCGACGCCTACGACGGCAAGCTGAAGATCGCCAAGCTCAACGTCGACGAAAACCGCGCCACCGCAGTCAAGTACCACGTGCGCTCGATCCCGATGCTGCTGCTGTTCAAGGATGGCCAGATCCAGGCCACCCAGATCGGCGCCGTCGGCAAGGGCCAGCTGAGCCAGATGGTCGACAAGGCGCTGGCCTGACCTTCCCCACCGGCGGCCACGGCCGCCGGCCCCGGGCCAGCCATACCGTGGCCCAACAGGCGTTTCCCGGCACCTTGCGCCGTTGCGCGCGGCGGTGTTAGTGTCGCTCGTCCGGCAGCATTCGCCTGCCGCACCCTCCGGCCGGGTTCTCGTCCGGCCCATTCCCACCAGTTCGCCGCCCGCACAGGGCGCTCGCACGTATCAGCGAGAGGAATCAACACTTGTCCGAGAACACTCCTTCCGAAATCGGGAGCACCGACGCGCCCGTCGAAAAGCGCGCGCGCAAGCCGCGTGCCGCCAAGGCCGCCGTCGAAACCGGCGACACCGCTCCCGCCGCGGCGCCGGCCCAGTCCGCGCTGCCGCTGCCGGCCACCCCGCCGGCCCCCGCCGCAGTCCGTGAAGCCGCGCCCGCCGCCGCTCCGGTTGCCGCCACCCCGAACACCGATGCCGGCGAACGTCCGTCGGCACCCGCGCCGGCCGCCGCCCAGGGCGGGCAGGACGGCGGCGAGCCGCGCAGCGACGGCAGCAACCCGCCGCGCCACGGCCAGCAGAACCCGCAGGGGCAAGGCCAGGGCAACCGCCGCGACCGCTTCCGCAACCGTCGCGACCGCAACCGCGACCGCTTCCGCGACGACGGCCTGCCCGGCGACAACGGCACCGAGACCTTCGTGCCGCGCCCGCACCCTTCGGTGCCGGAGGGCTTCCCGATCTACTCGCTCGGCGACCTGAAGAAGATGCCGGCGCACAAGCTGCTGGAGATCGCCGAGCAGCTGCAGATCACCGACGGCGTGGCCCGCGCGCGCAAGCAGGACGTGATCTTCGCCCTGCTCAAGGTGCTGACCCGCCACGGCGAAGGCGTGGCCGCCGACGGCGTGCTGGAAATCCTGCCGGACGGCTTCGGCTTCCTGCGCGCGGCCGAGGCCAGCTACCTGGCCGGCCCGGACGACACCTACATCTCGCCCAGCCAGATCCGCCGCTT
>Ga0222427_100589_pt1 | contig 44852 bp, 34 predicted proteins | sample 2B20Ametagenome_FD_182890 | JGI IMG/M metagenome (GOLD analysis project Ga0222427, IMG submission 182890) | Enriched microbial communities from leaf-cutter ant dump, University of Wisconsin, Madison, United States - 2B20A (version 2) | ecosystem: Environmental > Terrestrial > Nest > Insects nest...
ACTCAAGCCTTGGTTATGTTGGCCCGCAAGCTGGCTCGGGTGGTATTCGCCTTGCTAAAAAGCGGAGACGAGTACCAACCGAAAACAGCCTAAAAATGCTTGGCCAAAACCATAGAATCTCCCACAGAGTTCGTGTTGCGCCTAATTGAGATGTGTAGATACCCATGCTCATCGCTGGCAAGCCAGCTCTCATAGAAAAACACATAACTTATTGATTTTTCAGGCACTTGTGGGAGCTGGCTTGCCAGCGATGAAGCACTGAAGGTCAGAGCAGATCCCTGATCAGAACGCCGCCTTGAACACCGCCTCGATCTCCGCCTGGCTGGCCGGGCGCGGGTTGGTCAGGCCGCAGGCGTCCTTCAGGGCATTGCTGGCCAGGATCGGTACATCCTCGACCTTGGCCCCGAGCACCGCCAGCCCCGGCGGAATGTCGATATCCCGGCTCAACTGCTCGATCGCCGCAATAGCCGCCGCTGCGCCCTGCTCCGGCCCCAGCTCGCGCACCTCCACGCCCAATGCCCCGGCGACATCACGCAGGCGCGCAGCACTGACCTTGGCATTGAAGCGCTGCACATGAGGCAGCAACACCGCATTGCATACCCCGTGCGGCAGGTCATAGAAGCCGCCCAGTTGGTGCGCCATGGCATGCACATAGCCCAGCGAAGCGTTGTTGAACGCCATCCCGGCCAGGAACTGGGCATAGGCCATGGCCTCCCGCGCCGGCATGTCCTCACCATTGGCCACGGCCTGGCGCAGGTTGGCGCTGATCAGCTCGATGGCCTTCAGCGCACAGGCATCGGTGATCGGCGTGGCCGCCGTCGACACGTAGGCCTCCACCGCGTGGGTCAGGGCATCCATGCCGGTGGCGGCGGTCAATGATTTGGGCATGCCGACCATCAGCGCCGGGTCGTTGACCGACAGGATCGGCGTGACATTGCGGTCGACGATGGCCATTTTCACGTGCCGCGCTTCATCGGTGATGATGCAGAAGCGGGTCATCTCGCTGGCCGTGCCGGCGGTGGTGTTGATCGCCACCAGCGGCAACTGCGGCTTGGCCGAGCGGTCGACACCTTCGTAGTCGGCGATCTTGCCGCCATTGGTGGAGCACAGGGCGATGCCCTTGGCGCAGTCATGGGGCGAGCCGCCGCCCAGGGAAATGACGAAATCGCACTTGCTCCGCTGCAACACCGCCAGGCCCTGCTCGACGTTGGCGATGCTCGGGTTGGGCTTGGCCCCGTCGAACACCACCGAATCGATATCGCGGACCGCCAGTTGCTCGGCGATGCGTTGCGCCACCCCGGCCTTGGCCAGACCGCTGTCGGTAACGATCAGGGCCTTGCGCAAGCCGTAGCCGACAATGGCGGTCATGGCCTCGTCGAGGCAGCCGATGCCCATGATATTCACGGCTGGAATGAAAAACGTGCTGCTCATGGTCTTATCCCTCAGTGGCTCTATCTCGGTGCTTTCAGCATCCGCCGCCAATGAGCCGCACGTGTTGATCCAGGACAATTCAGCCGAGGAACAGGCGATAAGCCGGATTATCGGTCTCGTCCCAGTAGCGATAACCCATGGCATCCAGCAGGCCCGGCAGGTCGCCGCGTTCATCCTCCGGCACCTGCAAGGCGGCGAACACCCGGGCATCGGCGGCGCCATGATTGCGGTAGTGGAACAGGCTGATATTCCAGCGCTTGCCCAGGCTTTCGAGGAAGCCCAGCAGCGCCCCCGGACGCTCGGGGAATTCGAAACGCAGCACGCGCTCATCCGCCCCCGGCCCGGCATGGCCGCCAACGGTGTGGCGGATATGCAGCTTGGCCAGCTCGTTGTCGGTCAGGTCGAGCACTTCGTAGCCCTGCTCCCCCAGGCTGGCGATCAAGGCCTCGCGCGGGTCGGTCAGCGGATGGGTCTGCACACCAACGAACAGACGCGCTTCCTTGCCCGGATGATAGCGGTAGTTGAACTCGGTGATCTGCCGCCGCCCCAGGGCCTGGCAGAAGGCGCGGAAGCTGCCCGGACGCTCGGGGATGGTCACGGCGATCACCGCCTCGCGCTGCTCGCCCAGTTCGGCGCGCTCGGCGACATGGCGCAGGCGGTCGAAGTTGACGTTGGCGCCGGAGTCGATCGCCACCAGGGTCTGTCCGGTCACACCACGGGCAGCCACGTACTTCTTGATCCCGGCCACGGCCAGGGCGCCGGACGGTTCGGTGATGGAGCGGGTGTCGTCGTAGATGTCCTTGATTGCCGCGCACAGTTCGTCGCTGCTGACGGTGATCACTTCGTCCACGTAATGCCGGCAGATATCGAAGCAATGGGCGCCGATCTGCGCCACCGCCACGCCGTCGGCGAAAGTGCCGACCTGCGGCAGCACCACCCGCTCGCCGGCGGCCAGGGCCGCTTGCAGGCAGTTGGAATCCTGCGGCTCGACGCCGATCACCTTGACCTCCGGGCGCAGGTATTTGACGTAGGCAGCGATCCCCGAGATCAGCCCGCCACCGCCTACCGGCACGAAGATGGCGTCCAGCGCGCCCGGCTGCTGGCGGAGGATCTCCATGGCCACGGTGCCCTGCCCGGCTATCACGTCCGGGTCGTCGAACGGCGGCACGAAGGTCGCGCCATCGCGCTGGGCCATTTGCAGGGCATGGGCCAGGGCTCGGGGGAAGGCATCGCCATGCAGCACCACGTTGCCGCCACGGGAACGCACGCCCTCGACCTTCAGTGCCGGGGTGGTCTCCGGCATGACGATGGTCGCCACGATCCCCAGCTCGCGAGCGGCCAGGGCCACGCCCTGGGCATGGTTGCCGGCGGACGCGGTGATCACCCCGCGGGCACGTTGCTCCGGAGTCAGCCGACTGAGGCGGTTGTAGGCACCGCGGATCTTGAAGGAGAAAGTCGGTTGCAGGTCTTCGCGCTTGAGCAGCACCTGGTTGCCCAGTTGCGCAGACAAGGCGCGGGCCGCTTGCAGGGGCGTTTCAATGGCCAGGTCGTACACCGGCGCGGACAGAATGCGGCGCACGTAGTCCGACAGCAGGTTCGGGGCGCCGAGGCTGGTGCCCATGCTGGTTGGGGTGCAGACGGTGAGGCTGGTCATCGATGACTCCTGGTGTTTTCAAAAAGCCCAGGAGTGGAAAGAAAAAACCCGCCTCCAGGGCGGGTTAGGTGCAGCTGCCAGCTAGCCCGCCAATCTGATAATGGCGGTAATAATGCTCTGGGCTGGCAGGTGCAGGAATGTGTTCATGCCAGCGAAGCTAGCGAAACGATTCTGGCAAGTCAACGATTGATTCGAAAAGTTGCCGGGACACCTGTCGCAAAGCCATCACTCCCTGCCCCAAAAAAGCACAGCCCCGATTGGACAACCCCTGACTCCCCTGCTTGTATCAAACCCTGCACCCATGCATCCCCCGTATGACTCAAACCTCAGAGGGATCGGACCATGAGCGAAGGAATGCCCTACAAAGTCATGATGGTTTTCGGCACCCGCCCGGAAGCGATCAAGATGGCGCCACTGGCCCGGGTCCTGCGCGAATGGCCTGATATCGACCTGAGCATCTGCTCCACCGGCCAGCATCGGGAAATGCTCCAGCAGGTGCTCAACGACTTCGGCCTGCAGGTCGACGAAGACCTGCAGGTGATGACCCAGAACCAGACCCTCAACAGCCTTTCGCAACAACTGCTTGGGCAGATCGATGCCGCCTACGAGCGGATCAAGCCGCGCATCGTGCTGGTCCACGGCGACACCACCACCAGCTTCATCGCCGCCCTCGCCGCTTTCAACCGGCAGATCCCCATCGCCCATGTCGAGGCCGGCCTGCGCACCGGCAACCTGCGCCAGCCCTGGCCGGAAGAAGCCAACCGGCGCCTGACCGGGGTGATCGCCGACCTGCACTTCCCGCCGACCCGGGATTCACGCGACAACCTGCTGCGCGAGGGCGTGCCGCTGGAGCATATGGAGGTCACCGGCAATACGGTGATCGACGCCCTGCTGTGGATGCGCGACCACCTCAAGCACAGCCACTGGCAGCCCGCCGCCGACTCGCCGCTGTCGAAACTACGCGACGACCAGCGCCTGGTGCTGATCACCGGCCACCGCCGGGAGAATTTCGGTCCCGGTTTCGAACGTATCTGCCTGGCCCTGGCCGAACTGGCCCGGCGCTATCCGGACGTGCAATTCGTCTACCCGGTGCACCTCAACCCGCAGGTGCAGAAGGCGGTGTACTCGGTACTGTCCAACCAGCCCAACATCCACCTGATCGCGCCGCAGAACTACCAGCACTTCGTCTGGCTGATGGACCGCGCCTACCTGATCCTCACCGACTCCGGCGGCGTCCAGGAAGAGGCCCCGGCCCTGGGCAAGCCGGTGCTGGTGCTGCGCAAGGTCACCGAGCGGCCGGCGGTACTCGAAAGCGGCACGGTGCTCCTGGTGGGCACCCACAGCGAGCGCATCGTCAAGGAAACCCGGCAACTGCTCGACGATCCGGCCACCTACCAGCGCATGAGCAAGGTGTTCTTCCCGGTAGGTGACGGCCATGCCAGCGAGCGCATCGCCGAACGACTGAGCCGCTGGCTCGAGGAAAACGCCAACGGGCGCGACGACTCATGAGCCTGTTCTGGGTCGATGTCCTCACCTATGTGCTGTACGGCCTGAAGTGGCTGGCAATCATCCTCGCCACGCTGATGTTCATCCTCGGCCTGGATGACCTGTTCATCGACCTCGTCTACTGGGTGCGCAAGCTGGTGCGCAGCTTCCGCGTCTATGCCAAGCACGAGCGCGCCGACGAGAAGCGCCTGTTCGAGGTGGCGGAAAAGCCCCTGGCGATCATGGTCCCGGCCTGGAACGAGGTCGGCGTGGTCGGCGAGATGGCCCGCCTGGCAGCCTCGACCCTTGACTACGAGAACTACCAGATCTTCGTCGGCACCTACCCCAACGACCCGCAGACCCAGGCCGACGTCGACGCCGTGTGCCTGCACTACCCCAACGTGCACAAGGTGGTCTGCGCCCGCCCCGGCCCGACCAGCAAGGCCGACTGCCTGAACAACGTAATCGACGCCATCCTGCGTTTCGAGCGGGACGCGCGCATCGAATTCGCCGGCTTCATCCTGCATGACGCCGAAGACGTGATCTCGCCCATGGAGCTGCGGTTGTTCAACTACCTGCTGCCGGCCAAGGACATGATCCAGATCCCGGTCTACCCCTTCGCCCCCGAGTGGCGCGGCTTCACCGCCGGGCACTATGTCGACGAATTCGCCGAGAACCATGGCAAGGACGTTATCGTCCGCGAGGCCCTGACCGGCCAGGTGCCGAGCGCCGGGGTCGGCACCTGCTTCAGCCGCCGCGCCATCGGTGCCCTGCTGGAAGACGGCGACGGCATCGCCTTCGACGTGCAGAGCCTGACCGAGGACTACGACATCGGCTTCCGCCTCAAGCAGAAAGGCATGAAGTGCATCTTCGCCCGCTACTCCATCAGCGATCCGGAACTGGCCCTGGAACGGGTCTGGGTGCCGGGCATGAGCAAAAGCTTCGCCCAGGTGATCTGCGTGCGCGAGCACTTCCCGCGGGACTGGCAGCATGCGATCCGGCAGAAGTCGCGGTGGATCGTCGGCATCGTCTTCCAGGGCACCAGCAACCTTGGCTGGAGCCGCAAGGGTGCGCTCAACTACTTCCTCTGGCGCGACCGCCGCGGGCTGTTCGCCTACCTGCTGAGCTTCCTGGTCAACCTGCTGTTGCTGGTGCTGCTGACCATGTGGCTGATCACCCTGGTCTTCCCCGAGGCCTGGCGCTTCCCGTCGATCCTCGAAGGCAGCCAGTTGCTCACCACCCTGCTCTGGCTCAACGGCTTCCTGTTGCTCAACCGGCTGTTCCAGCGCGGCTGGTTCGTCACCCGCTACTACGGCATCTTCGAGGGCCTGCTGTCGGCGCCGCGGATGATGTGGAGCAACTTCGTCAATTTCTTCGCCAATCTGCGTGCCCTGCGCCAGGTCCTGGAAATGGGCGACTCGCGCCGGGTCGCCTGGGACAAGACCACCCACGAATTCCCGGCCCTTGCCGCACCGGCGCGGACTCCGCTGGGCCAGCGCCTGATCGAAAAGGGCCTGATCAACGAAGAACAGCTGCAAGCGGCGATCACCTCCCCGGAACGCCGCCGGCTCGGTCGCGAACTGCTGGTGCGCGAGCTGATCAGCAGCGAACAACTGGTGGAAACCCTGGCCGAACAGCTCGACCTGCCGTGGGCACCGCTGGATCCCTTCGATATCGATCCGCAACTGATCGCCCAACTGCCACGCAAGACCGCCATGCACTACGGCGTGCTGCCAGTGGCGGTGGAAGGCAAGACCCTGATCCTGGCCAGCGAAAGCCCGGTCAGCCAGGTGTCCCTGGGCGCCATAGCCCGCCAACTGAAGCGCCCGGTCCTGTGCCGCCTGGCCCCCCAGGGCCGGGTCACCCTTGGCCTGCGCTACCACTACCCGAGCCCCTGGCAGAAGGAGGAAACCCGGCAGATGCTCGCGGTCCTGCAACGGCACAAGGACGACGCCGAACTGATCGAACGGGTCAGCCATCACCAGGTGCTGCTCGGCACCCTCCTGCAAACCCGCGGCATGGTCCCGGCCACCCTGTTCAACCAGGTGATGATCGACTTCGATCCCGAGCATATGAGCCTGGGCGACTACCTGATCGAACGCGGCATCATCACCGAGCAGCTTCTCAAGGAGGCCCTGGCCGAGCAGGCGGCGGAACAGCAGGCGGCCTTCAACATCGTCCGGGAGGTGGCATGAAGCAGCCTGTTCCGCTGGCAGTGACCGGCCTGCTCCTGTGCCTCTACGGCCTGCACGGCATGGCGGCGCCGATGAGCGATTTCGAGCGTTTCCGCAGCTTTCCGTACATGGACCGTAGTTACCGCGAGGCGAAAAACAACAACTGGCCCGAGGTGGAGCGCCTGACCCGCTACCTGCTGGACAAGGTGCCGAACAACGACGAGGCGCGCAGCCTGCTGATCCAGGCCCTGGCCCACCAGAACCGCTACGACGAAGCCGAACGACTGGCCGAAGCCCAGGGCAAGGACAGCGACCAGTTGCTTGAACTGCGCCTGATCCGCATCGAAGAGAATCCACCCGAGACCTCGGTGGTCGAGCGCTGGATGAACGACAGCCAGATCAACCAGCGCATCCGCCTGCGTCAGGCCTACAGCCTGAGCCTGGGCAAGCACTACGGGCCGCAGAAGGCCCTGGACTGGCTGAACCAGCTACGCCCGGCCGGCGACGACAATATCCTGCGCCAGTCCCGGGCCAACTGGGCCGAGCAGGTCGGCGACTGGGACGAAACCGTGCAGCAACTGGCGCCGCTGGCAGCCAACGGGCAACTTCAGCCTGATGACTGGCAGCGCCTGGCCAATGCCTATGTGCAGCGTCTTGACGACGCACCGTTGCAGCAACTGCTGACGCAAGCGCCCTCGGCGGACGCCGCGCGCAAGACCCGCCTGGCGATGGTCGATCGCGCCGTCGCCGTGGGTCACGAACAACAGGCCCGACGCTGGCTGCAAAGCCTGCCGGAAGCCGACCGCGACCAGCCGCAACACCGCGAGCAACTGCTCGAACTGGCCCGACAGAGCGAAGACGGCGCACTGGTACGGGAACTCAGCAACGACCTGAACAAGCCTTGCCTGGAGACCGCCGAGTGGCTGTCACGCAATGACCCGCAGCACGCCCTCGACCAGCTTCGTCAATGCCGCGCCGAGGACGACCCGAGAACCTGGCTGATTCTCGCCCAGCGCCTGCACGCCGATGACCTTCTGCAAAACCAGCGCCTGCCGCAGCCCTGGGACGCCCAGCGCCAGCAACGACTGCTGGAGGTCTGGCGCGAGCAAGGCAAGACCCGCCAGGTCATGGACTGGCTGGCCGCGCAACCGCAGACCCCGGTAATTCTCCAACAGCGTGCCGAACTGCTGCAGGGCAGCGGCAATCGCCGCGATGCCAGCACCGCCTGGGAAAGCCTGTATCGCCAGACCGGCAGCCTGGATGCGCTTAACCAGGCTACCTACCTGATGCTCAACGCCGGGCGCAAGCATGAGGCATTAGCCATGCTGGAACAGGCCTACGACCGCCATCAGGGTCGGCTTTCCGCCCCGCTGCTGCAACGCCTGGCCGGGCTCTACAGCCAGACCGACACGACGCTGGACAGTCGCCGCGCTGTCGCCCTGATCCCGCGGGTCGATGCCGCCAGCCGGGCCCTGCTGCTGGCGCGCCTGGCGGAAAGCGGCCAGTGCGGCGCGGTGCACGCAGCGATACCCGCAGAACCCACCGAGCCCGGCCAGTTGCGAGCCCTGGGCCGTTGCGCCATGCCCGAGCATCCCGGCGAGGCCGTGGTGTACTACCAGGCCGCCGAGCGTCTTGGTGATCGCGGCAGCCGCCTGCCCCTGGCCTACGCCCTCGAGGCCGCGGGCGATGCGGCTGGCGCCCAGCGCATCTTCGACAGCCTGCCGGCCAGCGAATGGACCGACAACGCACGCCTGACCGCCGCACAAAGCGCTCTCAACGCCGGCAACCCGGAGCGCGCCGAACAACACTGGAGCCGCGCCGCCCACCCCAATGCCGACGACTGGGCCCTGGGCGCGAGCATCGCCGAGCGCCGCGGCGACCTGCCCCAGTCCCTGGAACGGCGACGCCAGGCCCTGCAGCACCAGCCCCGCGCCGAGCACTACTACGACGCCTCGATCACCGCGCAGAAAACCGGCGACCTGGCGCAAAGCACCGCCTGGCTGGCCGAAGCCGTGCGCCTGGCTCCGGAGCATCCACGCTACCGCGCCGACTACGGCATGCGCCTGGCCGGCAGCGAGGACAAGGCCGTCCGCCGCCAGTCCATTCCCTTGCTGGAGCAGGCCACCCGCAGCTTCCCCGAGGATTACCGCCTCGGCGAGACCCTGGCCTGGCGCTACGACGAAGTGGAAGACAGTGCCGCCGCGCGCAAGGAACTGCGCCGGGTGCTGGATGTGGAGCAGGACCTGGTCGGCGGCGACGACGAATACGGCAGCCTGGAGGCACGCAAGTACCGCCAGCGCCGCGCCCACGAAGCGCTGTCGCGGCGCGATACGGTGACCCTCGCCAGCACCTGGTCGCCCGCCGGGATTTCCACCAACGACAACTTCCGCGCCTCCGACAACCCGCAACGTCGCGCGCAATCGCAGAACGTGCAGATGGCCATGTGGGACCACGCCCTGGGCGACGAGCCAAGCCGCAATGGCAGCACCTTCTCGGTCTACGGCCGGGTGCTGTTCGGCGGCAGCGGGCGCAGCGACTACGCGCAAAGCATGGGCACCGGCGTCGGCCTGCGCTGGAAGCCGCTGGGCACCGCCAACCTCAACCTGTACAGCGAGCTGTACCACCAGCGCGAGATCGACGACAGCCACTACGACGGCCTCAGCCTCGGCCAACTGTTCAGCCCGGGCAAGGTCGGGCGCAACTGGCGCGACCTGCGCAGCCATGCGTCGAGCAGCAACGACCTGCTGCTGCGGGCCACCGCCTCGTTCTTCGACCAGGGCGACTACCGCGCCGACTGGCGGGTCGACGAGGACGACTGGAACGAACGCTTCCTCTACCTCGATGCCTCCTGGTGGACCCGCGCCGGTGATCACCAGTGGCTGTCGCGCTACCAGCAGGGCCACACCTGGAAGCTCGACACCCGCTCGCCGCAGACCGTCATGCCCTACGGCTTCCTCGAATTCGCCAGCCAGGACCCGAGCAACGACTGGCGCCAGGACCTGCGTGCCGGGGTCGGGCTGCGCTGGCAATGGTGGTTCGACGACGACAAATACAACGCATACCGGGGCTCGCTGAAGGTCCGCACGGAGTACCAGCAGTCCCTCGGCGGCAATCTGTACGAGCGCGCCAATGGCGTGCTCCTCGGTGTGGAGTTGACCTTCTGATGCGCCGGATCCTGTTTCTCCTACTGCTGGCCTGCCTGCCGGTCGCGGCCGACCAGCGGGTGATCTATCAACCGCAAAGCCGCGATGCTGTGCTCAGCACCGAGCAGTGGCGCCAGCTATGGCGCGATACCGTGAGCCATGGCGGCAAGACCCTGATGGTGCAATGGACCCGCTACGGCGACGAGCGCTTCGGCGGTGCCGACGGCTGGCTCGCCGCAAGCCTGAAGGAGGCCCATGCCCAGGGACTGGAACTGGTCCTGGGCCTGTACCTGGACAGCGCCTACTACACCCGGATCAACGAACTGGACACGGGCGGGCTGGCGGCCTATTGGAAGTCGCAACTCGGCGACTCCCTGGCCCAGCAGCGCGAGGTGCGCCAATGGGGCTTGCCGGTGGCGGGCTGGTACCTGCCGATGGAGCTGGACGACCTGCACTTCCAGATGGCCGAGCGACGGGATGCCTTGTTCAGCCAGTTGCAGGAATTCAACCGCAAACTGGACGCGCCGCTGCATATCAGCGCCTTCAGTACTGGCAAGCTGGCGCCCGGGGTGCAGGCCAGCTGGTTCGGCAAACTGGCCGGGCTGGGCATCAAGCTGTGGTGGCAGGACGGCGCGGGCACCGGGCGCTTGCCGCCGCTGGTGCGCGCCGACTATGTCCGCGCCCTGCCCTGCGAGGTGGGGATCATTCACGAAGCGTTCCGCCAGGTCAGCGCCGAGGGCCAGCCGTTCCGGGCGGTGCCGGCCGCACCCGCGATGGGCGCCGGGTGTCACGACCAGGCGGTGTTTGCCTTGAATTACCGGCCTTGGGCAAAGGTGTTGCCCAGTGCTCCTTGATTGCGGGCACACCGCAGAACCCTGTGGGAGCCGGCGTTGCCGGCGATAGGGCCCTGACGAACAACCAATAAGCCAAGCCATGTACAAAACCATCGAAAACCAGGTCCGCCATCACCCGCCCCCGCAGACAGTGCGCGCCGAATTCCGCCAGCACGATTTCGAACGACTGCGGCATTTCTGCATCCTGGTGTTCTGCCTGAGCATCGGCATCTGGTTCCTGTTCGATCTGCTGGTGAGCTTTATCGGCAGCCAGGGCTTCACCTGGCGCTCGGCGGCACTGATCTGCGCCATGGGCATCCTCACGGTGATCCTGCTGTTCGTGCGCAAAGCCGAGCATTTCAGCTGGCTCAACCTGCTGTTCGTCAGCCTGATGGCCTTCGCCGTGCGCCTGGTGGTCGACGGCACCCCCGAGGACCATCAAGCCGCCTGGCTGATCATGGCGGCGTCGAGCATTCTCTATTCGATCTCGATCCTGCCGGTGCGGCGCTGGTCGTTCTTCGCTTCGGCGCTGGTCACCTGGCTGCTGCTCAACCCGTTCCAGGCCGAAGGCACCGAGCTGTTCGACCTGCGTGGCTGCATGATCATCAGCTATGCCGCGTTCATCACCGGCCTGACCTTCTACAGCTACGTGGTGCTGCGCCAGGCCAAGCTGCAGAACTTCCACATGTCGCGCCTGCTGCTCGACCAGGCCTATATCGACGTACTCACCGAAATCCCCAACCGCCGCTCCTTCGTCGCACTCGCCGAGCAGCACATGCAGGATGCCGACGAAAGCCCGGAGCGCTACCTGGCGATGATCGACGTGGACAATTTCAAGAGGGTCAACGACCAGTACGGCCATGACAGCGGCGACGTGGTGCTCAAGCGCATCGCCGGCAATATCCGCACCAGCATGAACGAGTTCGTCTATGCACGGCTCGGTGGCGAGGAGTTCGTGGTCTACCTGTGGGGTCTGGACCAGGCCGCCACCGAGGCCAGGGTGGCGGCACTGTGTACGCTGGTGCGGGAGACCCCGGGGGAGCATCCGGTGACGGTCAGCATCGGCCTGACCCGCATGGAAGACGGCGACACCCTGGGCAATGCCCTGGGCCGGGCGGATGCCGCGCTGTATGACGCCAAGCGGGCGGGGAAGGATCGGTATGTGCTGTGGGTTGGGGATACAACTGAAGTATCGGGGTGATTTTCAGGGCCTCATCGCTGGCAAGCCAGCTCCCACAGGTCCTGCGATGCACACGGTCACTGTGGGAGCTGGCTTGCCAGCGATGAGGCCCTCAAGAACAACAAATGACTATCAGCCCAAGCCGCCAAAACGCTTGTAGAACCCCTCGCTCACCGCCGGCAACGGCCCATCCGCAGTCTCCATCGCCGCCTCCAGCCACTGCTCCGCCGGCCCCTGCACCAACCGGTAGATATTCCGGCACAACTGCCGCGCCGCCCGGCCTTCCCAGTCGCCCGGGAGCAGTTCGTCCGGCAGTTGCGGGTCGCGCAGCAGCAGCTTGCGGTATTCATGGATCAACAGCACCCGGGCCAGGAAGCAGGCCTTGGGATCGAGCTGCGCCTGCTCCTTGAGGCTCTGCCACAGCGGCCGGAACAGCTGGATGAACTCGCTGTAGTGCGCCGCCAGTTCATCGATCTTCCAGCTTTCGCGCACCTGCATGCGCAGCGCCTTGGAAGCCAGCACATCCTGAGCGGTGGTTTCGAAGAGGATGGTTTCTTCCTGGGCACCAAGGTCCTGCAGGGTGGCCATGACATCGGCGCGGTCGCTGCGCGGACAGGCCAGCACGCCCGGGGAGATGGCGCCGAAGCCCTGCCATTCCAGCTCCTCGCGAACCTGCTTGCGCTTGTCCTGGGGCAACTGGGTGAGCATCGCCAGGCACCAGGAACCGTCCCAGGCTGGTGGATTGGCCGCATAGACCCGCTTGAAGGCCTTCTCGAAACGCCGCCGCCCGGTGCCGGTCAGGCTGTAGTAGCTGCGCCGGCCGACCTTCTCCGCAGTCAGCCAGTTTTCCTTGGTCAGGCGGAAGATCGAGGTGCGGATCAGCCGTTCGTTGATGCCCATGGGCTCCAGCAGCTGGATCAGGCTGCCGAGCCAGACGGTGCCGCCACGGGGTTCGATGGCATCGCCGTAGAGGGTGATGATCAGGGAGCTGGCACGAATCGGGGTCTGCTGCTGGAAGCGGTCGATCAGGTGGTCCAGCGGAGTGAGGGACGACATAGGCGTTCCGGTCGAAAAAGGAAGGAATATACCCGCGCGCCCGCAGCATGACCATGCTCCGGGCGCGCCGGCAGGCTCAGGCGCCACCCGGTACTTTCGGGCGCACGGCATCGTCGCGGTAACGGCCGCGCCCTGCCTCGATCTCGGTCAGTGGCGTGCACTCCCGCATGCTTTCAAGACAGCGCCGAGTCAGCTGCTGATAGGCCCGGGTACCGGTCTGCTTCCAGGCCACTTCATCGTCGCTCAGGCGCCGGGTGACCTTGGCCGGCGACCCCAGCAGCAACGACTGCTCCTCGCACTGGAAACCCGCCTTGACCAGCGCGCCGGCCGATACGATACAGCGCGGTGCGATTCGCGCATTGTCGAGAATCACCGCATTCATGCCGATCAGCGCATCCTCGCCCACCACGCAACCGTGCAGCACCGCACCGTGGCCGACATGGCCGTTGCGCTGCACCACCGTGTCGCTGGCCGGGAAGCCGTGCATCACGCAGGTGTCCTGCAGATTGGCGCCCTCCTCCAGGACGATCCGCCCGAAATCGCCGCGCAAGGCGGCCAAAGGCCCGACGTAGCAGTGCGGGCCAATGATCACATCGCCGATCAGCACCGCCGAGGGATGCACGTAGGCGGTCGGGTGAACCACCGGGGTCAGGCCATCGATACTGTAACAAGTCATGACGAATTTCCTCGAAAACGATACGCACCAGGCATGCAAGATAAAACCCTCAATAGCGGGTTTCATTCAGTAATAACGGCGATCCCGCAAAATAACACAGGATCATTAGACACATTTTTATTTTGTTATGTTGTTTTTCTGTATCGCATTATGCCTATACTCTGGCGAAAGGGCCAAGCAGCCCATCCAATAAAAAACGCCGGCCCCCGAGGCCAGGCAACGCCTTGCGAGGAACCGCGTCATGCCGAACACCCTCGAGGTGCAGGCCCATCAGGCCACCTGCCTGATCACCCTGCATCGTCCGCATGCACTGAATGCCCTGACCAGCGAACTGCTCGGCGAGCTGGCAACCGAGTTGCAGCGCTGCGCTGAAGATCCGGGCGTGCGCGCCGTGGTCATCACCGGCAGCCGCAAGGCCTTCGCCGCCGGTGCCGATCTCAACGAAATGGCCGAGCGCGACCTGGTCGGCATGCTCGACGACCCGCGCCAGCAGCACTGGCAGCAGATCACCCGCTTCCCCAAACCGCTGATCGCCGCCGTCAACGGCTACGCCCTGGGCGGCGGCTGCGAACTGGCCATGCATGCCGACATCCTCATCGCCGGCAGCGACGCCCAGTTCGGCCAGCCGGAAATCAACCTGGGGATCATGCCCGGCGCCGGCGGCACCCAGCGTCTGCTGCATGCGGTGGGCAAGTCGCTGGCGATGCAGATGGTCCTCGCCGGCGAGTCGATCAGCGCCCGCCGCGCCCTCGAAGCCGGCCTGGTCAGCGAAATCACCCAACCGGAATTCACCGTCGAACGCGCCCTGCAGATCGCCCAGCGTATTGCCGCCAAGGCGCCGCTGGCCGTGCGCCTGGCCAAGGAAGCCGTACTCAAGGCCCAGGACCTCGACCTGGCCAGCGGCCTGCGCTTCGAACGCCACGCTTTCACCCTGCTGGCCGGCACCGCCGACCGCAACGAAGGCATCCGCGCCTTCCAGGAAAAACGCCAGGCCGCCTTCAAGGGCTGCTAAGAGGACCCCGTCATGAGTTACCAGCACATCCTGTTTTCCATCGAAGCCGGGGTCGCCACCCTGTGCCTGAATCGCCCCGAGCAACTGAACAGCTTCAACACCCTGATGCACCAGGAAGTGCGCGAGGCGCTGAAGACCGTGCAGAACAGCGCCGAGGTCCGCGTCCTGCTGCTCACCGGCGAGGGCCGTGGCTTCTGCGCCGGCCAGGACCTGAGCGACCGCAATGTCGCCCCTGGCGCCGAGATGCCCGACCTGGGCCTGTCCATCGAGCGTTTCTACAACCCGCTGATCCGCACCCTGCGCGAGCTGCCGATCCCGGTGATCTGCGCGGTCAACGGCGTGGCCGCCGGGGCCGGGGCGAATATCCCGCTGGCCTGCGACCTGGTCCTGGCCGCGCGCTCCGCCAGCTTTATCCAGGCCTTCTGCAGGATCGGCCTGATCCCCGATTCCGCCGGCACCTGGGCGCTGCCACGCCTGGTCGGCATGGCCCGGGCCAAGGCCCTGACCCTGCTGGGCGAGCGCCTGAGCGCCGAACAGGCCCTGGAATGGGGGCTGATCTACAAGGTGGTGGACGATGCCGAACTGCGCGACCAGGCCATCGCCCTCGCCCGCCAACTGGCGACCCAGCCCACCTACGGCCTGGGCCTGATCAAGCGCAGCCTGCATGCCAGCCTGGACAACAGTTTCGAGGAGCAACTGACCCTGGAGCGCGATCTGCAACGCCTGGCCGGGCGCAGCGAGGACTACCGCGAAGGCGTCGCCGCCTTCATGGAAAAACGCACGCCAGCGTTCAAGGGGTACTGAAGCGATGAGCGCACTGAACACAAGCGTGCCGGTGGCGGTCATCGGTGCCGGGGCCATGGGTGCCGGCATCGCCCAGGTCGCGGCCAGCGCCGGGCACCGGGTCTGGCTCTACGACAATCGCCCGGGCGCCGCTGCCCAGGCCATCGAGGGCATCGGCAAGCAACTGGACAAGCGCGTCGCCAACGGCAAGCTGGCCGCCAGCGCCCGCGAAGCCTGCCTGGCCGCGCTGGTCCCGGCAGACAACCTGGAACAATTGGCCGATGCCGGCCTGGTGATCGAGGCCATCATCGAGAACCTGGAAATCAAGCAGGCCCTGCTGCGCCAACTGGAAGCCCTGTGCGCGCCGGAGTGCATCCTCGCCAGCAACACCTCGTCGATCTCCATCACCCGCCTCGGCGCCGGCATGCAGCGTCCGGAGCGCTTGGTGGGCATGCACTTCTTCAATCCGGCGCCGGTGATGCAACTGGTGGAGGTGATCCAGGGCCTGGCCAGCGACGCCAACGTGGTCGCCACGGTGCTCGCCACCGCCCAGGCCTGGGGCAAGAAGCCGGTGCTGGCCCGTTCGACCCCGGGCTTTATCGTCAACCGCGTGGCCCGACCGTTCTACGCCGAGAGCCTGCGCCTGCTGCAGGAAGGCGCCGCCGACTGCGCCAGCCTCGACGCACTGCTGCGCGAGGCCGGCGGTTTTGCCATGGGCGCCTTCGAGCTGACCGACCTGATCGGCCACGACGTCAACTACGCGGTGACCTGCTCGGTGTTCGACGCCTATTACCAGGACATGCGCTTCCAGCCCTCGCAGATCCAGAAAGAACTGGTGGACGCCGGCCACTTCGGGCGCAAGAGCGGGCGCGGCTTCTATGACTACCGCGACGGCGCAGTACGGCCGCAGCCGTTGACACTGGACAGCACGACGCCTGTGCCGCAGGTGATTGTCGAAGGCGATACCGGACTGTTGCAGCCGCTGCTGGAACGCCTGACGGACCATGAAATAAAGATCAGCCAGCGCGCCGGTCGCGGTCTGCTGCGGGTCGGCGAAGCCACCGTCGCCCTCAGCGATGGTCGCCTGGCCAGCCAGCGCAGCGCCGACGAAGGCTTGAGCAACCTGGTACTGCTCGACCTGGCACTGGACTACCGCAGCTGCCGCCGCCTTGCCATCAGCTGGTCGGCCACCACCTCGCCCCAGGCCGTGGACCAGGTCGTCGCCCTGCTGGCCAAGGCCGGAATCGCCGTCACCGCGCTGCGCGACAGCCCTGCCCTGTGCGTACTGCGCACCGTGGCCATGCTCGCCAACGAAGCCGCCGATGCCCTGCTGCAAGGGGTGGCTTCGGCGGCGGATATCGACCTGGCCATGCGCGCCGGGGTCAATTACCCCTGCGGGCCGCTGGCCTGGGCCGATCGCCTCGGTGCGGCGACTCTGGTGCGGGTGCTCGACCACCTGCAAGGCGCCTACGGCGAGGAACGCTACCGCCCTTCCCTGCAACTGCGTCGGCAACTGGCCGAAGGAGTGCCTTTTCATGAATGACCGTCTGGATCTGGCCAGCCGCTGCGCCCAGGCCCTGTATGACCGCGACGCCGCCAGCCAGGGCCTGGGCATGCGCCTGCTGGCCAGCGGCCCGGGCAGCGCCACCGTGGGCATGAGCGTGCGCGCCGACATGCTCCAGGGCCACAACACCTGCCACGGCGGCTTCCTCTTCGCCCTGGCCGACTCGGCCTTCGCCTTTGCCTGCAACAGCCACAACGCCGCCACCGTGGCCCAGGGCTGCAGCATCGACTACGTCGCTCCGGCCTTCGAAGGCGACACCCTGACCGCCACCTGCAACGAACTGAGCCGGGGCAAACGCACCGGCGTCTACGACGTGCGCATCGACAATCAGCACGGCCAGTTGATCGCCCTGTTCCGTGGCAAGTCCTACCAGATACGCGGCACCGTGCTCGCGGAGGAAACCCTGAAATGAAAGATGCCCTGATCATCGATGCCGTGCGCACGCCCATCGGCCGTTATGCCGGCGCCCTCAGCGCGGTGCGTGCCGACGACCTCGGTGCAATCCCCCTGCGCGCCTTGATGGAGCGCCACCCCCAGGTGGACTGGAGCCAGGTCGACGAAGTGGTCTACGGCTGCGCCAACCAGGCCGGCGAGGACAACCGCAACGTCGCGCGCATGGCCTCGCTGCTGGCCGGGCTGCCGGTCAGCGTGCCCGGAGTGACCCTCAATCGTCTCTGCGCTTCCGGCCTGGAAGCGGTAGGCGCGGCGGCGCGGGCGATCCGCTGTGGCGAGGCCGGGCTGGTGCTGGCCGGCGGCGTCGAGTCGATGTCCCGTGCGCCGCTGGTGATGGGCAAGGCCGAGACCGCCTTCTCCCGCCAGGCCGAGCTGTTCGACACCACCATCGGCTGGCGCTTCGTAAATCCGTTGATGGAGCGGCAATACGGCATCGATAGCATGCCGGAGACCGCCGAGAACGTGGCCGAGCAGTTCAATATCAGCCGCGCCGACCAGGACGCTTTCGCCCTGCGCAGCCAGCAACGCGCCGGCGCGGCCCAGGCCAGCGGGCGCCTGGCGGAAGAGATCGTTGCGGTGCGGATCCCCCAGCGCAAAGGGCCGGACAAGCTGGTCGAGCATGACGAACACCCGCGCGGCGATACCACCCTGGAGCAGTTGCAGCGCCTGGGCACGCCATTCCGCGAGGGTGGCAGCATCACCGCCGGCAACGCCTCGGGGGTCAACGACGGCGCCTGCGCCGTGCTCCTGGCCAGTGCGGAAGTTGCCAATCGCTACGGCCTGAAGGCTCGCGGTCGGGTGCTCGGCATGGCCAGCGCCGGGGTCGAGCCACGGATCATGGGTATCGGCCCGGTCCCGGCGACCCACAAGGTACTGGAACTGACCGGCCTGGCCCTGACCGACATGGACGTGATCGAACTCAACGAAGCCTTCGCCGCCCAGGGCCTGGCTGTGCTGCGCGAACTGGGGGTGGCCGACGACGATCCACGGGTCAACCCCAACGGTGGTGCCATCGCCCTCGGTCACCCGCTGGGCATGAGCGGCGCGCGCCTGGTCACTACCGCCCTGCACGAACTGGAACGGCGCCAGGGCCGCTACGCCCTGTGCACCCTGTGCATCGGTGTCGGCCAGGGCCTGGCGCTGATCATCGAACGACTCGACCACTGACTGACAAACGCTCCCGGGCGCCGGGTTATGCTTGGCGCCATGCACTCACAAGAACAACATGCAGAGTGAACCCATGAACATGCAGCTTGCCCCCGCCTCCGTGCTCGACCCGATGGAAACCGCCAGCGTCGACCAGCTCCGCGCCCACCAGCTGGAACGCCTGCGCTGGAGCCTGGAACACGCGTATCAGAACGTGCCGATGTACCGCCAGCGCTTCGATGAGCTGGGTGTGCACCCGTCCGACCTGAAGGATTTCGCCGACCTGGCGAAATTCCCTTTCACCGTGAAAAACGACCTGCGCGACAACTACCCGTTCGGCATGTTCGCCGTGCCCCAGCACGACATCGTGCGCCTGCACGCCTCCAGCGGCACCACCGGCAAACCGACGGTGGTCGGCTACACGCAGAAGGACATCGATACCTGGGCCGACCTGGTGGCCCGCTCGATCCGCGCCGCGGGCGGGCGCAAGGGTGACAAGGTGCATGTGTCGTATGGCTATGGCCTGTTCACCGGCGGCCTCGGCGCGCACTACGGTGCCGAGCGCCTGGGCTGCACGGTGATCCCCATGTCCGGCGGCCAGACCGAAAAGCAGGTGCAGCTGATCCGTGATTTCCAGCCGGACATCATCATGGTCACCCCCTCGTACATGCTCAATCTGGCCGACGAGATCGAGCGCCAGGGCATCGACCCGCACAAACTGGCCCTGCGCCTGGGCATCTTCGGTGCCGAGCCGTGGACCCCGGAGCTGCGCGCGTCGATCGAGGCACGCCTGGGCATCACCGCTCTGGACATCTATGGGCTGTCGGAAATCATGGGCCCGGGCGTGGCCATGGAATGCGCCGAGAGCCGCGACGGACCGACTGTGTGGGAAGACCATTTCTACCCGGAAATCATCGACCCGGTGACCGGCGAAGTGCTGCCGGACGGCGAACTGGGCGAACTGGTGTTCACCACCCTGAGCAAGGAGGCACTGCCCATGGTGCGCTACCGCACCCGCGACCTGACCCGCCTGCTGCCGGGCACGGCGCGACCGATGCGGCGCATCGACAAGATCACCGGACGCAGCGACGACATGCTGATCATCCGCGGGGTCAACGTGTTCCCGACCCAGGTCGAGGAGCAGGTGCTCAAGGTCAAGCAGCTTGCCGAGTGCTACGAGATCCACCTGTACCGCAACGGCAACCTCGACAGCATCGATATCCACGTCGAACTGCGCGGCGAGCACCAGCACCTGGGCGAGGCGCAACAGAAAGAGGTGTGCTCGGAGCTGGGCCGGCATATCAAGACCCATATCGGCATCAGCTCGCGGATCGTGTTGCAGCCGGCGTACTCGATCAAACGGTCGGAGGGCAAGGCTTGTCATGTGTATGACAAGCGCAAGCAACAAGCCTGACTTGCCGGCCTCATCGCTGGCAACGCCAGCTCCCACAGGGTTCGGCGGTGTACGCAATACCTGTGGGAGCCGGCATTGCCGGCGATGAGGCCATCAGCCTCGACTGGAAATTCAGCTCCTGCTTACCAGCCCGACAATCACCGCAAACAACTCATCCCGCGCCTGCCCATCCTCGATCTCCCCGGCCACCGCCGCCCCGGACAAGGCATCGGCGGCACCGAGCATGCCCCATAGCCCAGCCGTAGACAGTGTCCCGGCGAACGGCCCAAGCACCGCGCGGCATTTGTCGAGAAACTCCAGCTGGCATTCGCGCTTGAGCCGGGCCAGCTCCGGCGAGCCTTCCAGCGCCGCCAGCACCCCGGGAATCTCCCGCCCTTCGGCCAGTACGCAATCGACATAGCTGTCGGCGATCGCCCGCGCCTTGCCTTCCAGGCTTGCTTCTCCCGCCGCCATGGCCGCATCGATCAGCCGGTTCTGGCGCACTTCGAAATCCCGGTACAGCGCAGTCAGCAGGCCTTCCCGGGTACCGAAGTGGTCGTACACCGTGGGCTTGGTGATCCCCGCCGCTTCGGCCAGGCGCCCCAGGCTCAGGGCATCGCTGCCCTCCTCGGCGATCAGTTGCCGGGCAACCTCCAGCAATTGCTCCAGGCGCTGCTCCCGGCTCAGGCGCTTGCGGGTATCGGACATGCATCAACTCCTCTGCGTGAACAGCTCGCGGCCAATACGCCGCGCCGCGTCCAGGTGACCTTGGGGAAAGTCGTCATCGGCCTGGGTCAAAAGCGTCGAGGATGCCACCCGCGCGCCGCAATAGCCAAAGATCCCGTGCTCGATCTGGGTGTGCATGGCCACGGCATAGCCGTGCTTGTCATAGGTGCGCGGCCCTGCCCCGGCCAGCGCCACCAGGTGCACCGGCAGACGCTGCAGCAGGCCCTGCTCGGCCTGGTCGTAGGCCCAGCCGCTGGTGAAAACGCGGTCGATCCAGCCCTTGAGCACGCCGGGGAACGACCACCAGTACACCGGATAGACCAGCACCAGGGCATCGGCCCGGTCGATGCGCGCCTGCTCGGCGAGCACATCGCCGGCAAGCGGGGACTGGTTGCGGAACAAGCCGAGGTCCTCGGCATTGAAGCGCGGGTCGAAGCCCTCGGCATGCAGATCGGCTATCTCGAAGCCGTGAGCCTGGGGGATATGCGCAGCCAGTTCGGCGGCGACGGTGTGGGTCAGGGACTGCTTGTCCGGATGGGAAACCACGATCAAGGCATGCATGGGATGAACTCCTGCGAAGGTCGAATCGATGTACCAAAAGTACATACTATAAGTACATAGAACAACCCGCACCCGCGAACCGGTCAATTCGATACACAATTCAATTGCGACACCATTTTTTATGTTTGATATTTTGTTTTGTATCACTTATAACTGTATCCACGCCCCGAAGCCCCCATGACAAAAAGGCGGGAGACACATATGTACGCACAATTGGTCGAAACCGGCGTCAAGCGCCTGAAGACCCTCGACGAGATGTCCGCACAGGAGCGCGCCTTCCAGGAGCGCATCGATGCCGAGATCAAGATCGAAGCCAAGAACTGGATGCCCGATGCCTATCGGCAAACGCTGATCCGGCAGATTTCGCAGCACGCCCACTCGGAAATCGTCGGCATGCTGCCGGAAGGCAACTGGGTCACTCGCGCCCCGTCGCTCAAGCGCAAGCTGCAACTGATGGCGAAGATCCAGGACGAGGCCGGGCATGGCCTGTACCTGTACAGCGCCATGGAGACCCTGGGCGCCGATCGTGATACGGAAATTGAAAAGCTTCACAGCGGAAAAGCAAAATATTCCAGCATCTTCAACTATCCGACCCTGAGCTGGGCCGATGTCGGCGCGGTGGGCTGGCTGGTGGATGGTGCCGCCATCGTCAACCAGGTAGTGCTCCAGCGCACCAGCTACGGCCCCTACTCGCGGGCGATGGTCCGCATTTGCAAGGAAGAGAGCTTCCACCAGCGCCAGGGCTACGAAATCCTCCTGACCATGATGCGCGAGGGCACCCAGGCGCAGAAGGACATGGTCCAGGACGCCATCAACCGCCTGTGGTGGCCATCGCTGATGATGTTCGGCCCGAGCGACGAACACTCGCCCAACAGCGCCCAGTCCATGGCCTGGAAGATCAAGCGCCAGAGCAACGACGAACTGCGCCAGCGCTTCATCGACCAGACCGTGCCGCAACTGGAACTGCTCGGCTGCACCGCCCCTGATCCGGAGCTGAAGTGGAACGCCGAGCGCGGCCACTACGACTTCGGCCAGATCCAGTGGGACGAATTCTACGAAGTGCTCAAGGGCAACGGCCCATGCAACCAGGAGCGGGTCGCCACCCGCCGCCAGGCCATCGAGGATGGCGCCTGGGTCCGCGAAGCCGCCGTCGCTCATGCACAAAAGAACGCCCGCAAAAAAGCCAACAAGAACGCCGCCTGAGCGCCGCCCGAGGAGAAATCGCCATGTCCGAATGGACCCTGTTCGAAGTGTTCGTGCGCAGCAAGCACGGGCTTAACCACAAGCATGTCGGCAGCGTGCATGCCGCCGATGCCGCCATGGCCATCGAGAACGCCCGCGAGCTGTACACCCGGCGCAACGAGGGCGTGAGCCTGTGGGTAGTGCCCTCGGCGCTGATCACCGCCTCTTCGCCGGACGAGAAGGACCCGCTGTTCGCACCGTCGGAAGACAAGATCTATCGCCACGCCAGCTTCTACGAGCTGCCGGCCGAAGTGGGGCACATGTAATGACTTCTGCCATGAACGGGGATCTGATCCAGTACCTGCTGCGCCTGGGCGACAGCGCCATGGTCCAGGCCCAGCGCCTGTGCCAGTGGTGCGGCCGCGCCCCGGCGCTGGAAGAAGAGCTGGCGCTGATGAACGTCGGCCTCGACCTGGTCGGCCAGGCCCGCAACTGGCTGGAATATGCCGCCGAACTGGGCGCCGACGGCCGCGATGCCGATCACCTGGTGTTCCGCCGCGACGAGCGCGCCTACCGCAACCTGCTGCTGGTGGAACAGCCCAACGGCGACTACGCGGTAACCATCCTCAAGCAGTTCTTCTACGACGCCTGGCATTTCGCCGTGCTGCAGGGCCTGTGCCGCTCCAGCGACGAGCGCATCCAGGGCATCGCGGCCAAGGCGCTGAAGGAAGTCACCTACCACCTGCGCCGTTCCGGCGAGTGGGTCGAGCGCCTGGGCGACGGCACCGAGCTCAGCCGCCAGCGCATGCTCGCCGCCCTGCCCCAGGTCTGGCGTTTCACCGTCGAGCTGGTGGACGCCGATGCGGTCGAACAGCGCCTGTTCCAGGCCGGGGTGATCGGCAATCCCGAGCAGGTCGCCCTGGATTGGCAGGCACAGGTCGAAGCCACCTTCGAGCGCGCCACCCTGCCGGTGCCGCTGCCGGCCAGTCACTTCTACCTCAGCGGTCGCCAGGGCGTGCACAGCGAGCACCTCGGCCTGCTGCTGGCGGAAATGCAGTCCCTGCCCCGAGCCTACCCCGATGCGACCTGGTGAGCTGATCGCCAGCGACCGCGGCGCCCGTGCGTCGCGGCCCGACGACCTGAGCCAGGCCTGGACGGTGCTGGAACAGGTCATGGACCCGGAAGTGCCGGTAGTCAGCGTGGTCGAGCTGGGCATCGTCCGCGACCTGGACTGGGCCGACGGCCACCTGCGGGTGACCGTGACCCCGACCTACTCCGGCTGCCCGGCCACCGAGGTGATCGAGCAGGACATCTGCAGCGCTCTGGAACAGGCGGGGTTCGCCGCGCCGGCGCTGAACCGCCAGCTCAGCCCGGCCTGGACCACCGACTGGATCAGCGCCAGCGGCCGTGAACGCCTGCGTGCCTACGGCATCGCCGCGCCGGCCGGCAGTTCGAACAAGCGCAGCCTGCTCGGCGAACCCGATGTGATCGCCTGCCCGCAGTGCGGCAGCACCCACACCGAGGTGCTCAGCGAGTTCGGCTCGACCGCCTGCAAGGCCCTGTACCGCTGCTGCGACTGCCGCGAGCCCTTCGATTATTTCAAGTGCATCTGAGCGCTTGCTGGAGAATTTCCCATGAGCCAGTTCCATAGCCTGACCGTCAAGCAAGTGCGCAACGAAACCCGCGACGCCGTGTCGATCCTGTTCGACGTGCCGGGCGAGCTGGGCGAGACCTTCCGTTTCACCCAGGGCCAGTACCTGGTGCTGCGTACCCGTCTCGACGATGAAGAGGTGCGCCGCTCCTACTCGATCTGCACCGGGATCAACGACGGCGAACTGCGCGTCGCGGTGAAGAAGGTCGCCGGCGGGCGTTTTTCCGCCTTCGCCAACGAAGTGCTGGCGGCCGGTGACGTGATCGACGTGATGCCGCCTTCCGGCAGCTTCCACGTGCCGCTCGACCCGGCGCGCCACGGCCACTACCTGGCAGTGGCGGCGGGCAGCGGCATCACGCCGATCCTGTCGATCGTCAAGACCACCCTGGAAGCCGAGCCGAACAGCCGCTTCACCCTGCTCTACGGCAACCGCGCCAGCGGCTCGGCGCTGTTCCGCGAGCAGCTGGAAGACCTGAAGAACCGCTACCTGCAACGCCTCAACCTGATCTTCGTGTTCAGCCGCGAGCAGCAGGACATCGACCTGTACAACGGCCGCATCGATGCGGACAAGTGCGAGCAGCTGTTCAGCCGCTGGCTCGACGTGCCGCAGCTGGAGGCCGCGTTTATCTGCGGCCCGCAGGCGATGACCGAGACCGTGCGCGATGCCCTCAAGGCACGCGGCATGGCTACCGAGCGCATCCATTTCGAACTGTTTGCCGCCGCCGGCAGCGACGAGCGTCGCCAGGCCCGCGAGGCCGCGCGCCAGGTGGATTCGGCGGTAAGCCAGATCACCGTGATCAGCGATGGCCGCGCGCTGTCCTTCGACCTGCCGCGCAACAGCCAGAGTGTGCTGGATGCCGGCAACGCCATCGGCGCCGAACTGCCCTACTCGTGCAAGGCCGGGGTGTGCTCGACCTGCAAGTGCAAGGTGATCGAGGGCGAGGTGGAGATGGACAGCAACCATGCCCTGGAGGACTACGAAGTGGCGGCCGGGTATGTGCTGTCGTGCCAGAGCTACCCGGTGAGTGAGCGAGTGGTGCTGGACTTCGACCAGCTCTGAGCCTGTTCCGGCCCTATCGCTGGCAAGCCAGCTCCCACAGGGATCGAGTGCACCGCCAGACCTGTGGGAGCTGGCTTGCCAGCGATGAGGCCGCAAAAGCAATACCCAAGCGTGAATCACACAACAACTACAACAAGATCAAGAGAGCGCCCACACCATGACTCCCAGTCATATCGAATCCATCAGCAACCACCCCGACTTCCAGCAACTGGTGCGGCGCAAGCGCCGCCTCAACGGCAGCCTGACCGCCGCCATGCTGGTGATCTACTACGGCTTCGTCCTGCTCGTGGCCTTTTCCCCCAGCACCCTCGGCCAGTCCCTCAGCGGCGGCGTGACCAGCGTCGGCATGCTGGTGGGCGTGCTGATCGTCCTGCTGTCCTTCGCCCTCACCGGTATCTACGTGTACCGCGCCAATAACGTCCTCGATCCGCTCAACGACAAGGTCAAGCAGGAGTGCGCGCAATGAACTGGACCGCCATCGGCATGTTCCTGCTGTTCGTCGTCTTCACCCTCGGCGTGACCCGCTGGGCCGCCCTGCGCACCCGCTCGGCCAGCGACTTCTATACCGCCGGCGGCGGCCTGACCGGGATGCAGAACGGCCTGGCCATCGCTGGCGACATGATCAGCGCGGCGTCCTTCCTCGGCATCTCGGCGATGATGTTCCTCAACGGCTACGACGGCCTGCTCTACGCCCTCGGCGTGCTTGCCGGCTGGCCGATCATCCTGTTCCTGATCGCCGAACGTCTGCGCAACCTGGGCAAATACACCTTCGCCGACGTGGTTTCCTACCGCCTGGCGCAGACCCCGGTACGCCTGACCTCGGCCTTCGGCACCCTGACCGTGGCCCTGCTGTACCTGGTGGCGCAGATGGTCGGCGCCGGCAAGCTGATCGAGCTGCTGTTCGGCATCAGCTACCTGTACGCAGTGATGCTGGTCGGTGTGCTGATGGTGTTCTACGTGACCTTCGGCGGCATGCTCGCCACCACCTGGGTGCAGATCATCAAGGCGGTGATGCTGCTGTCCGGCACCACCTTCATGGCCTTCATGGTGCTCAAGCACTTCGGTTTCAGCACCGAGGCGATGTTCGCCAGCGCCGCCGCCGTGCACGCCAAGGGCACCGCGATCATGGCTCCGGGCGGCTTGCTGTCGAACCCGGTGGACGCCATTTCCCTCGGTCTGGGCATGATGTTCGGCACCGCCGGCCTGCCGCATATCCTGATGCGTTTCTTTACCGTCAGCGATGCCAAGGAAGCGCGTAAGTCGGTGTTCTACGCCACCGGTTTCATCGGCTACTTCTACCTGCTGCTGATCGTCATCGGCTTCGGCGCCATCGTCATGGTCGGTACCGAACCGGCCTACCGCGACGCCAGCGGCGCAATCATCGGCGGCGGCAACATGATCGCCGTGCACCTGGCCCAGGCCGTGGGCGGCAACCTGTTCCTCGGCTTCATCTCGGCGGTGGCCTTCGCCACCATCCTCGCCGTGGTCGCCGGCCTGGCGCTGTCCGGCGCTTCGGCGGTGTCCCATGACATCTATGCCTGCGTGGTGCGCAAGGGCAAGGCCAGCGAACAGGAAGAAATCCGCGTCTCCCGCGTCGCCACCCTGGTGATCGGCGTGCTGGCGATCATCCTCGGCCTGATGTTCGAGTCGCAGAACATCGCCTTCCTCTCCGGCCTGGTACTGGCCATCGCCGCCTCGGTCAACTTCCCGGTGCTGTTCCTGTCGATGTTCTGGAAAGGCCTGACCACCCGTGGCGCCGTGGCCGGCAGCCTGGCGGGCCTGGTCTCGGCGGTGATCCTGCTGGTGTTGAGCCCGGTGGTGTGGGTCAACGTCCTACATCACGACAAGGCGCTGTTCCCCTACTCCAACCCGGCGCTGTTCTCCATGAGCGCGGCCTTCCTCGCCGCCTGGGCGTTCTCGGTGACCGACCGCTCAGCCCAGGCCAGCGAAGAGCGCGGCCGCTACCTGGCGCAGTTCATCCGTTCCATGACCGGCATCGGCGCAGCCGGCGCGGCAAAACACTAATCAAGAAAACGACTCGGGAATAACAACAATGAACCCTATTCGCCTTCTGGCAGGCCTGACCCTGCCCCTCGCCTGCACCCCGGCCCTGGCCGGCTTCATCGAAGACAGCCACGCCAGGATCGAGCTGCGCAACCACTACATCAATCGCGATTTCCACCAGGACAACGCGCCACAGTCCAAGGCCGAGGAATGGGCCCAGGGCTTTACCGCCAAGCTGGAGTCGGGCTTTACCGACGGCACCCTGGGCTTCGGCGTCGATGCCATGGGCCAACTGGGCATCAAGCTCGACTCCAGCCGCGACCGCCGTGGCACCGGCCTGCTGCCCTACGGCCGCAACAGCCTGGAGCCGGCCGACGACTACAGTGAGCTGGGCGTGACCGCCAAGGTGCGCCTGTCGAAGAGCGTGCTGCGCCTGGGCACCCTGCAGCCGCTGCTGCCGGTGGTGACCTACAACGACACCCGCCTGCTCGCTTCGACCTTCGGCGGTGGCCTGCTGACCAGCCAGGAGATCGACGGCCTGACCCTCAACGGAGGGCGCCTGACCAAGGCCAACCTGCGCGATTCGTCGAGCAACGACGATATCGGCTACGGCGCGGCGAGCAGCGATCACTTCGATTTCGGCGGCGGCACCTATGCCTTCAACCCGCAACTGGCGGTGACCTACTACTACGCCAAGCTGGAAGAGATCTATCGCCAGCAATATGTCGGCCTGCTCCACACCTTGCCGCTGGCCGAGGGCATGAGCCTGCGCAGCGACCTGCGCTATTTCGACAGCCGCGGCGACGGCGCCGAGCGCGCCGGGCGCATCGACAACCGCAACTTCAACGGCATGTTCACCCTGGCGGTGGGCGCGCATAAGTTCAGCGGCACCTTCCAGCAGATGTCCGGCGACAGCGCCTTCCCCTTCCTCAACGGCGGCGACCCGTACACCGTCAACCTGGTCACCTACAACACCTTCACCCGCGCCGGCCTGGACTCCTGGCAGGCGCGCTACGACTACGACTTTGCCGCCCTGGGCATTCCCGGCCTGACCTTCATGACCCGCTACACCGACGGCCGCCACGCCAAGGCCGCCGGCATCGACAACGGCCGCGAGCGCGAACGGGACACCGACCTCGCCTACGTGATCCAGAGCGGCCCGCTGAAGAACGTCAGCCTGCGCTGGCGCAACGTCACCTTCCGTTCCGGCAACGGCCTGACCAATGCCCTGGACGAAAACCGCCTGATCGTCGGCTACACCCTGGCGCTGTGGTAACAGCGCCCTTTTAAAAGAATCGGAGGACACCACGATGTCTGCTGCCCCTACCTTGCAAAGCTTTATCGCCGGTCGCTGGATCGGCCAGCACGCCGCCCAGTCCCTGCGCAGCGCCATCGACGGCCATGTCCTGGCCCACGCCCATGAGGAGCGCCCGGACTTCGCCGAGGCCATCGCCTTCGGCCGGGTACAGGGCCGCAATGGGCTGATGGGCCTGGACTTCCAGCAGCGCGCCCAGCGTCTCAAGGCGCTCGCCCTGTACCTGGCCGAGCGCAAGGAACAGCTCTATGCCCTGTCCCACCACAGCGGCGCCACCCGCGCCGACAGCTGGATCGATATCGAGGGCGGCAATGCCACGCTGTTCTCCTATGCCGGCATCGGCGCTCGCGAATTGCCGTCCGGCAACCTGGTCCACGAAGGCCCGGCCATCCCCCTGGGCAAGCAGGGCCGCTTCGCCGGTAGCCATATCCTGGTGCCACGGGCCGGCGTCGCCGTGCACATCAACGCCTTCAACTTCCCGATCTGGGGAATGCTGGAAAAGTTCGCCCCGACCTTCCTTGCCGGCATGCCGTGCATCGTCAAGCCGGCCACGGCCACCAGCTACCTGACCGAAGCCGTGGTGCGCCTGATCGACGAGTCCGGCCTGCTGCCGCCGGGTGCCCTGCAACTGGTGATTGGCAGCACCGGCGACCTGCTGGAGCGCCTCGACGGCCAGGACCTGGTGACCTTCACCGGATCGGCCGATACCGCGGCGAAACTGCGGGTCACGCCCAACCTGATCCGCAACTCGGTGCCCTTCACCGCCGAGGCCGACTCGCTGAACTGCTCGATCCTCGGCCCGGACGTGGCTCCGGACAGCGAGGAGTTCGAGCTGTATATCAAGGAAGTCGCCCGGGAAATGACCACCAAGGCCGGGCAGAAATGCACCGCCATCCGCCGCGCCATCGTCCCGGCCAGGCACCTGGACGCGGTTGCCACCCGCCTGCGCGACCGCTTGAGCAAGGTGGTGGTCGGCGATCCGTCGGTGGAAGGCGTGCGCATGGGCGCGCTGGCGTCCCACGCGCAACAGGCCGATGTCGGTGAGCGGGTCGAGCAGTTGCTGCAGAGCTGCGACCTGCTGTTCGGTGCCCGCGACGGCTTCGAACCGCGCGGCGACGGCGTGGCCAACGGTGCCTTCTTCGCCCCGACCCTGCTGCTGGCCCGTGATGCCCATGTCGAAGGCGGCGCCCACGACATCGAAGCGTTCGGCCCGGTCAGCACGCTGATGACCTACGACGACCTCGACGAAGCCCTGGCCCTGGCCGCCCGTGGCAAGGGCAGCCTGGTGGCCAGCCTGATCACCGCCGACCGCGCCGTCGCCGCCAAGGCCGTACCGGTCGCCGCTGCCTGGCATGGCCGCCTGCTGGTACTGGACGCCGAAGCCGCTGCCGAGTCCACCGGGCATGGCTCGCCGCTGCCGCAGCTCAAGCACGGCGGCCCGGGTCGTGCCGGCGGTGGCGAAGAGCTGGGCGGCCTGCGCGCGGTCAAGCACTACCTGCAACGGGCTGCGGTGCAGGGCTCGCCGAGCATGCTGATGGCCGTGACCGGTGAATACGTGCGCGGTGCCGAAGTGATCGAAACCGAGGTGCATCCGTTCCGCCGCCATTTCGAGGACCTGCGTATCGGCGAGTCGCTGCTGACCCACCGCCGTACCGTCACCGAAGCCGACCTGGTCAACTTCGGCTGCCTGTCGGGCGACCACTTCTACATGCACTTCGACGAAATCGCCGCCCGCGAATCGCAGTTCGGCAAGCGTATCGCCCATGGCTACTTCGTGCTCTCGGCGGCGGCCGGGTTGTTCGTCAGTCCCGCTCCGGGGCCGGTGCTGGCCAACTATGGCCTGGACAATTTGCGCTTCATCAACCCGGTGGGCATCGGCGACACCATCCAGGCCCGGCTGACCTGCAAGCGCAAGATCGACCAGGGCAAGAAGAGTCCGCAGGGCGTGCCGCAAGGGGTGGTGGCGTGGGATGTGGAGGTGACCAACCAGCTTGGGGAACTGGTGGCGAGTTATGACATTTTGACCTTGGTGGTGAAGCGAGAAGACTGAGGTTCATCGTTGCTATTGAGGGCCTCATCGCCGGCAACGCCGGCTCCCACAGGTTCGCGGTGCAAACAAAACCTGTGGGAGCCGGCGTTGCCGGCGATGAGGCCGGTGCAGACTGCTGCTGTAGCAACAGGCATTCACCACCCCCTTGCTTCCCTTCTAGCAATACCGCTCGGAAATTCCTGATTTATTCATATAAATCAATAGCTTGAAAACATGGCACAAACCCTGCTCTACCCCAGCATCTGCAACGCTCGGGGAGAAGCAGCATGTTCAAGTTCCAACTCAATCCAATCGCCAAAGGCATCGGCATCAGCCTGTTGCTGGCCAGCCAGTTCGCCCACGCCGACGATGACACCAGCACCACACCAGCGCTGAAAACCGTCACCGTCACCGCCCAACACCGTGAGGAAACCCTGCAAGAGGTTCCGGTGGCAGTTTCGGCGGTCCAGGGCACCCAACTCACCGCCGACGGCGTGCGCGCCATGGGCGATATCACCACCTTCATTCCCAACGCCTCGGCGAAGAACCCGGATGGCGACGGTCGCCCGCGCTGGTACATCCGCGGCCTCGGCACCGGCGATACCGGTGCGGCCACGGTGTATCCGGTGGGCATCTATGCCGATGACGTCTATCTCAACGCGCCAGTGGCCGGCGGCGGGCCGCTGTTCGACCTGGAACGCATCGAGATCCTGCGCGGGCCGCAGGGCACGCTGTACGGCAAGAACACCACCGCCGGTGCGGTCAACGTGATTTCGAAGAAGCCGACCTTCGACACCGACGGCTACGGCACCATCGGCTTCGGCAGCAAGAACGAGCGCATCCTCAATGGCGCCATCGGCGGCGCGCTGGTGGACGACCGCCTGGCCGCACGGGTGTCGCTGTACTCCGAGGAACGCGACGGCTTCACCCATAACCTGACCAACGACCAGACCTACGGCGACGTCAACAAGAAGGCCGTGCGCGTGCAGTTCCTGGCCAAGGTCAACGAGGACCTGGAAGCCCTGCTGAAGATCCACGGCCGCGAATTCAAGGGCGACGGCAGCAGCGGCTCGCTGCCCCTGGGGCGCTACTACAACGTCGGCTACCAGCGCCCGGACGGACGCAAGATCGAGCTGAACACCGACGAGGACTACAAGCTCGACCACAGCGGCACCTCGCTGACCCTGAACTGGAACCTCGGCGACTACACCCTGACCTCGATCACCGCCTACGACCATATCCGCAACACGTCGCTGACCGATGCCGACTACACGCCCTACGAGGTCAACGGCGCCAGCGACAGCGATGCGACCTACGACCAGTACTCCCAGGAGTTCCGCCTGGCCTCGTCGCCGCAGGAGACCCTGCGCTGGATGCTTGGCACCCATTACTTCCACGAGACCCTCGACAACAGCGCGGTACGCAGCATCATTCCGGGTCCGACGCCCAATGGCACCGGCTCCAACCAGACCGGTGGCACCGTCGATTACCGTAACCTCGATTACACCCACCGCACCGACAGCTACGCGCTGTTCGGCAACCTGGCCTACGACTTCACCGATAACCTGACGGTCACCGGCGGCCTGCGCTGGACCACCGAGAAGAAGGATATCGACCTCGACCTGACCCAACTGACCCGCGCCACCGCCAACGGTCCGCTGATCCCGCTGACCGCTTCCGGCAGCAACGGCAACCGCGAGGAAAGCAAACGCTGGGACGCCTGGACCTACGACCTGACCCCGGAATACCGGATCAACGACAACCTGCGGGTGTTCTTCCGCTACGCCCACGGTTTCCGTTCCGGTGGCTTCAATACCGGGCTGTCCACCAGCCTGGCGCAGTTGACCACGGTCGATCCGGAAGAACTGGATGCCTATGAACTGGGCCTGAAGTCGGAGTGGTTCGACCGCCGCCTGACGGTCAACGCCAACGTCTTCTACTACGACTACCAGGACATCCAGGTAAACCTGCTGACGGTCAACAGCGGCATCCTCACCACCGCCCTGACCAACGGCGCCAAGGGCAAGGTCAAGGGCGCCGAGCTGGAGATCGAAGGCCAGCCTACCGACCGCCTGCATCTGCGTGGTGCGCTGTCGTTCCTCGATACCGAGTACACCGACTTCAAGAACACCAACCCGAATACCGGTGCGGTCACCGCCGACTACAGCGGCAACAGCTTCGTCCGTTCGCCACGCTACGTGGTCTCGCTGGGCGCCGACTACACCCTGCCGCTGGATATCCCCGGCAAGCTGGTGGCCGGCGGCGATGTCAGCTTCCGCGACAAGGAATACTTCCTCGCCGACCGCCAGAGCAGCGCCGACGCCCCGCTCAACCAGCCGCACTACACCCTGGCCAACAGTCGCCTGACCTGGTTCAGCGCCGACGAGAAACTCAGCGTCACCGGCTTCGTCAACAACCTCACCGACCGCCGCTACCAGGTCCATGGCCGGCCCAACGGTACTGCCGGGCAATACGTGATCACCTACGGCGATCCGCGCACCGTCGGCCTGAGCGTCACCAGCCGGTTCTGATCCTGCCTCGCCGGCAACCAGGTTGCCGGCACCCTTTCCGTGTCAAAGGAGTAGCCTTGCATGTTCCGTCTCGATCCCTTGGCCGGCGCCATCGCGCTGGTCATCGGCAGCCTTGCCGTGCCCGTCGTTCAGGCCCAGGAGCCCGCCAATGGCGCCGCTGCGAAGAACGACAAGCTCGATACCGTGGTCGTGGTCGGCACCCGCCGCAGTGATGTCACCGCCCTGGAAAGCGCGGCGCCGGTGGATGTTCTCAGCGCCGAACGCCTTGAAGAGACCGGCGCCAAGGACCTGTCCGGAGCACTGACCGCGCTGTCGCCGTCGTTCAGTTTCCCGCAGTCGCCGCAAGGTGCTTTCGCCGGTTCCATCGCCCAGGGCGCCTCGCTGCGCGGCCTGGCTTCGGACCAGGTGCTGGTGCTGGTCAACGGCAAGCGCCGCCACAGCAGCGCCAACGTCACCCGCCAGAGCCTGGCCAACGGTCGCGGTGCGGCGGCGGTGGATCTGAGCCTGATTCCCCTGAGCGCAGTCGAGCGCGTGGAGGTCCTGCGCGACGGTGCCGCCGCGCAATACGGCTCGGATGCCATCGCCGGGGTGATCAACATCGTGCTCAAGGAAAACGATGACGGCGGCAATATCGGCTACCGCTTCGGCGGCTACGACAAGGGCGACGGCCTGCAGCGCAAGCTCAGCGGCTGGAAGGGCTTTGCCCTGCCCAACGACGGCTTCCTTACCCTGTCCTTCGATGCCGGCAGCCAGGACCCGGCCAGCGATACCCGCCCGGACAACCGGATCTTCTATCCCGGCAGCACCAGCATCAATACGCCGCGCGAGCAGAACAACCGCTACCGCACCTGGAACTGGGGTTCGGGCGGAGTCAGTGATCAGTACAACTTCGTCGCCAACAGCGAGATCGGCCTCGGCGCCGGCCTGACCGCCTACGGCTTTGCCACTTACGGGCACAAGAACACCGACGCCGAAGGCTTCTTCGATCCACCCACCACCCTGCGCAACAACTACGGCAGCGTGGCCCTGGCCCGCTATCCGGACGGGCGCCTGCCGATCACCCGCTACGCCCTGGAGGACTACGCCGTGACCGGCGGCCTGCGCTACGAGGACGAGCAACTGGGCAAGTTCGACCTGGCGGCCAACTACGGCAACGACACACTGAAGTCCACCGACCGCGATGCGATCAACCCGAGCTGGGGGGCCAGCAGTCCGTACAACATCTATACCGGCGAGCGCGAGAACGAGCAGACCAACCTGACCCTCGATTGGGTCCGCGACTTCCCTACCGACCTGCTGGCCAGGCCGCTGACGGTGTCCGCCGGCCTGGCCTGGCGCAAGGAAAACTACACCCTGAGCGCCGGCGAGGCGGCCGGCTGGCAGAACGGCGCGCTGTTCAACACCCTCGACCCGGTCACCGGACGGCGCCTGCCGGGTTACTACTCGGGGATCACCAACGTCGATGCCGCCTCGCTGGAGCGCAAGGTGTTCGGTGCCTATCTGGACCTCGAAGGACAGATCACCGACAAGTTCCAGGCCGGCCTTGCGGTGCGTTCCGAGCATTATTCGGACTTCGGCGACACCACCAACGGCAAGCTTTCGCTGCGCTATGACTTCACCCCGCAGATCGCCGCCCGCGGCAGTATCAGCAGCGGCTATCGCGCGCCATCGCTGGTGCAGAGCGGGCTGTCGTCGTTCAGCGTGCAGGTGGTCGAACAGCCGACCGGTAGTGGTAACTGGGTGGAAGTGCAGCAGCGCACCCTGCGCGCCGACAGCCCGGAAGCCGCGCTGCTGGGCGGACGGGCGTTGAAGCCGGAGGAGTCGACCAACTACTCCCTGGGCCTGGTCTGGCGACCGCTGAGCAATGCCTCGCTGAGCGTCGACGCCTACCGCATCGATATCGACAACCGCATCACCCTCTCCGACCAGTTGCCGTCCAACGTGGTCGGGCCGATCTTCGCCGGCACGCCCTACGCCAATATCCAGAGCGCGGCGTTCTACACCAATATCGCCGACACCCGCACCGACGGTATCGAGCTGAGCGGGCAATACCAACTGGACCTGGCGGCGTATGGACGGCTGGACCTGAATGCCGGCTTCGCCAAGACCCGCACGCGGATCACCGAGCTGCGGGATGTCGGCGGGATCAGTGGCGAGCAGATCGTCGGTCGCGCCACCCAGGGCCTGATCGAGCACGGCACACCGGACAACAAGCTGACCTTCAGCGCCAACTGGCTGTACGAGAACTGGGGGCTGACCGTCACCCAACGGCGCTATGGCGAATGGAAAAGCCTCAACGCCAGCAACCCGGCGCTGGACCAGACCTTCAGCCCGCAATGGGTCACCGACCTGGACCTGAGCTACCGCTTCGACCTGGGGCTGAAGTTGTCGGTGGGGGCGATCAACCTGTTCGACAGCCATCCGGACAAGTTGAAAGGCGCTCAACTGTATGGAGTGCCGAAGTACTCGATCACCTCGCCGGAAGGGGCGCAGGGGGCGTTTTATTACACCAGTGTGAGTTATGACTTCTGAGGGATTCTATGGGGGCAGACAAGCAGATTGATGTTGTGACAGCTGGCCTCATCGTCGGCAAGCCGACTCCCACAGGGTTCTGGGCCAGCCACAGTATCTGTGCTCGACGCAGGCCCTGTGGGAGCTGGCTTGCCAGCGATAGCGTCGGCATGAACAACGATGTTGCCCGGTCCGGCCTCATCGCCGGCAAGGTCTGAAAAAAAGCGGAGCCCTTGGGCTCCGCTTTTTATTGCCTGCTAATGCTTAGTAGTAGGCGTTTTCTTTCTGCGTGTGGTCGGTCACGTCACGCACGCCCTTCAACTCCGGAATGCGTTCGAGCAGGGTGCGCTCGATGCCGTCCTTCAGGGTCACGTCGGCCTGGCCGCAGCCCTGGCAACCGCCACCGAACTGCAGGACGGCAATGCCGTCCTCGACCACGTCGATCAGGCTGACCTGGCCGCCGTGGCTGGCCAGCCCCGGGTTGATCTCGGTTTGCAGGTAGTAGTTGATGCGCTCGTTGATCGGGCTGTCGTCGTTGACCATCGGCACCTTGGCGTTGGGCGCCTTGATGGTCAGCTGGCCGCCCATGCGGTCGGTGGCGTAGTCGACGACGGCGTCGTCAAGAAACGGTTCGCTCACGGCATCGATGTAGGCGGTAAAGCTTTTCAGACCCAGCGCGGTATCTTCCGGCTTTTCTTCACCTGGCTTGCAGTAGGCAATGCAGGTCTCGGCATATTGGGTGCCGGGTTGGGTGATGAAAACGCGAATACCGATTCCAGGGGTGTTCTGCTTGGACAGCAGATCGGCCAGGTAATCGTGCGCGGCGTCGGTAATGGTTATGGCGCTCATGGAATTTCCTCACAGACTTGTCGGCAGTTTACGCCATGCGCGGCGACGAACAAAGTCCTACCAATTGTGTCGGGAAAGAAATGCAATGGGGCCGCACAGCAGCCCCGGCAAATCAAAGGTTCTCGTAGCGATTCATATCAAGCACCCCGGCCTCCACCGGCTCGGTTTCCTTGATGTAGCTGTTCAGGTCATGGAAGTACTGCCAGAACTGCGGATGGCTGCGGCGCACGCCCCAGCGCATGACGATGCGCTCGAACTTCGCGGTGTCGTCCCGAGCCGCTTCCATGTCTTCGACGAACTCCGGCACATCGCTGGCCGGGACGTTGAACATGAAGTTGGGGTAGCTGCTGAGTACGCCCGGGTACAGGGTCAGGGTGTCCAGCCCCGGCTGGTAGCGGTAGGCCTCGCCGAGCATGAAAGCAACGTTGCTGTGGGCCCGGTTGCGCAACAGGCTGTAGACCTGGCGCTGGCCGCCCTGCCCCTCGATACGCAGCATGGTCGCCTCGGGCAACTGGCCAATCACCTTGAGCCCGGCTGCCGGACGCGACGCCAGGCGACTGAGGGCCTGCTCGACATCACGGAACTCCTCGCTCATCTGCGGCCGCGAGCAATAGGCGCCGGTGCAGCGGTTGATCGGGTCCGGCGAGGCGTTGAGGCTGCCGCTACGTTCGATCAGCTTGAGGCCGAAATCGCGCACCGAATGATGCAGATCGAGCTTCAACGCGCTCGGCGTGTCGGTGTCGATGTCCTCGTAGTCCATCCACATCTTCACCTTGCCGCTGTTCTGGTACCAACTGCCAAGGATGTCGCCGCGCTTGCTGGCCGGCATCAGGCGCAGGAAGTTGACTTCCGCACCGTTGCGGATCAGGTCGAAGTACAGGCGGGTCTGGGCCTGGTGCGAGACATTGCCGTAGACGTCGAAGTTGACCGCCAACTGGTAATAGGTGCGTTCCAGCAACGGGTAGTCGAACAGCCACATGGTCAGCGGCACGTCACCGATCAGGCCCTTGGTCACCGAGGCGCTGTCGAAGTGGCGGAAGATGGTCAGCAAGGCATTGTCATTGCCCGCCCACAGGGTCGACCAACTGGGCGGCGGCATCTCGGCATAGGTGTCGCGGCGCAGGCTCTCGTATTCGTTGCGCTTGTCGCGATAGGCATGCCAGAGGCTGAGAATGCTGCCAACGTCGTCGATCTGCCCGGGCATGGCCAGCAACGGCGTGGCTTCGGCGCGGTATTTGGCATCGGTGATATAGCGATCGTGAGCCGGCTCCTGGAACAACGCCCAGAAGTTGTCGCGAATCACGTCGGTGGCGATCTGGCCGCGGCACACCGGGCCGCGGATGAAGGTGCGGACGAAGTATTCGGCGTTATCCAGCATGAACTGATACCGCGCCACTCCCGGAATCGCTTCGAAGGTCTCGAACGGGTTGGAGCGGTGCCGCGGGCCATAGCCGGGTAGCGAGGTGGCATGCCAGTCGCCGCTGTAGAACAGCTGCTTGACCCGCTTGAGCTTCTGCGGCCCCATCGGGTAGGTGATGTGGGTCTTGTGCACGATCACGCCCTGCACCGCCATCAACCGGTAATAGAAATCGGTACCGGGCGGGTCGTTGGGCCGTCGGGTGGCGATGACATCGATCGGCTGGCCGCTTGGCGTGCGCGAGCGTACCCACTGGAAGAAGTGGCCCGGTTCGCCGCCGACAAAATGGATATGGGCCAGGAACAGGTGCTCATATAGCCAGCGCCCGACCAGCGCCTCGGTGGAGCCGGGACGGTTGAGCAGTTCTTCCCACTCGGCGATCTGCGCCGCTTCGCTGGCACTGGGGCGGATCGGGTTCTGCTCCACCGGCGCGCCCTGGGCCAGCCAGCGCTGCAGGGTCTGGTATTGCGCATCGCTCAGGCCGGTGACCGCCAGCGGCATGCCCTCCTGCGGATGGGCCTTGGCGTAGGCATCGAACTCGCCGGGCAACGGGCACATGTTCTCGCGGTTCAGGCCCAGCACGATGTTGTCGGGAATCTTGGCGTTGGGCACCAGCGGCTTGGCGTGGCCCAGTTCGAGCATGCGCGCCATCAGCGCGGCCTGGCTGCCCTGGTTGTCCAGCACCGAGCTGAAACCGAGCTTCTGCCAGGCGGCCGGGCCGCTGGCGTCGTAGAACAAGCGGGTCGGCGTCACCGCCTTGCTGCGGTCGCCCTGGTAAACGGGGATTTTCGAGGCGCCACGACTGGCGCCCTCGGCGCTGCCCAGGTTGAGCTGGCAGGCCGCGTCGTTGCAGGCGTGGCAAGCCACGCATTTCTCGGTGAAGATCGGCTGGATGTCCCGGGTATAGGAGATCGCTGCGTTATTCGGAAGGCCCTGCCCTGACGCCGCGCCACTGATCAACAGTGCGAAGGCGGTGGCAATCAAGCGATGCACCATGTGCCGTATGTCCTGGTTTCAAAAGGCTTTTCACAGTCTACCGGTGGGCGCGGTGCCAACATGAATGAAATTCATGCAAATGTGCCGCACGTCTAAAAAGCGCGCAGCTTTGTTATCATCCCGCAACTTTCGTCTTTGTCTGACCCAGGTAGTTCCAATGTCTGACCGCAGCGCTCGTTTCCAAGCACTTCAGCAAGCACTCAAAGAGCGCATCCTGATTCTAGATGGCGGCATGGGTACTATGATCCAAAGCTACCGTCTGGAGGAAGGCGACTATCGTGGCACGCGCTTCGCCGACTGGCCGAGCGACGTCAAGGGCAACAACGACCTGCTGCTGCTCAGTCGCCCGGATGTGATCGCGGCCATCGAGAAGGCCTACCTGGACGCCGGCGCCGACATTCTCGAAACCAACACCTTCAACGCCACCCGCATCTCCCAGGCCGACTACGACATGGAAGAGCTGGTGTACGAGCTCAACGTCGAAGGCGCGCGCATCGCCCGCCAGGTGGCCGATGCCAAGACCCTGGAAACCCCGGACAAGCCGCGCTTCGTCGCCGGCGTGCTCGGCCCGACCAGCCGGACCTGCTCGATCTCCCCGGACGTCAACGACCCCGGCTACCGCAACGTCACCTTCGACGAGCTGGTAGAGAACTACATCGAGGCCACCCGCGGCCTGATCGAGGGCGGCGCCGACCTGATCCTGATCGAAACCATCTTCGACACCCTCAACGCCAAGGCAGCGATCTTCGCCGTGCAGCAGGTGTTCGAGGACGACGGCGTCGAACTGCCGATCATGATTTCCGGGACCATCACCGACGCCTCCGGCCGTACCCTGTCCGGCCAGACCACCGAAGCCTTCTGGAACTCGGTGCGCCACGCCAACCCGATCTCGGTCGGGCTGAACTGCGCCCTCGGTGCCAAGGACCTGCGCCCGTACCTGGAAGAACTGTCGAACAAGGCCGGCACCCACGTCTCCGCCCACCCCAACGCCGGCCTGCCGAACGCCTTCGGTGAATACGACGAGACTCCGGCGGAAATGGCCGTGGTGGTCGAGGAGTTCGCTGCCAGCGGCTTCCTCAACATCATCGGCGGCTGCTGCGGTACCACCCCGGGGCATATCCAGGCGATCGCCGAGGCAGTGGCCAAGTACCAGCCGCGGCCGATCCCGGACATCCCGAAAGCCTGCCGCCTGTCCGGCCTCGAGCCGTTCACCATCGATCGCAACTCGCTGTTCGTCAACGTCGGCGAGCGCACCAACATCACCGGTTCCGCCAAATTCGCCCGGCTGATCCGCGAGGAGAACTACACCGAGGCCCTGGAAGTCGCCCTGCAGCAGGTCGAGGCCGGCGCCCAGGTGATCGACATCAACATGGACGAAGGGATGCTCGACTCCCAGGCGGCCATGGTCCGTTTCCTCAACCTGATCGCCGGTGAGCCGGACATTTCCCGGGTGCCGATCATGATCGACTCCTCCAAGTGGGAAGTGATCGAGGCCGGCCTCAAGTGCATCCAGGGCAAGGGCATCGTCAACTCGATCTCGATGAAGGAAGGCGTCGAGGCCTTCAAGCATCACGCCAAGCTGTGCAAGCGCTACGGCGCCGCCGTGGTGGTGATGGCCTTCGACGAGGTCGGCCAGGCCGACACCGCCGACCGCAAGCGCGAGATCTGCCAGCGCAGCTACGACATCCTGGTCAACGAAGTGGGCTTCCCGCCGGAAGACATCATCTTCGACCCGAACATCTTCGCCGTCGCCACCGGTATCGAAGAGCACAACAACTATGCCGTGGACTTCATCGAAGCCTGCGCCTATATCCGCGACCATCTGCCGTATGCCCTGTCCAGCGGCGGCGTGTCCAACGTGTCGTTCTCGTTCCGCGGCAACAACCCGGTGCGCGAGGCGATCCACTCGGTTTTCCTTTATCACGCCATCCAGAACGGCCTGACCATGGGTATCGTCAACGCCGGCCAGCTGGAGATCTATGACGAGATCCCCGCAGCGCTGCGCGAGAAGGTCGAGGACGTGGTGCTCAACCGCACTCCGGAAGGCACCGACGCCCTGCTCGCCATCGCCGACGACTACAAGGGCGGCGGCGCAGCCAAGGAAGTGGAAAACGAGGAATGGCGCTCGCTGCCGGTGGAAAAACGCCTGGAGCATGCGCTGGTCAAGGGCATCACCGCCTACATCGTCGAAGACACCGAGCTGTGCCGCCAGCAGTGCGCACGGCCGATCGAGGTGATCGAAGGCCCGCTGATGAGCGGGATGAACGTGGTCGGCGACCTGTTCGGCGCGGGCAAGATGTTCCTGCCGCAGGTAGTGAAGTCGGCGCGGGTGATGAAGCAGGCGGTAGCCCACCTGATTCCGTTCATCGAAGAAGAGAAAGGCGACAAGCCGGAGGCCAAGGGCAAGATCCTCATGGCCACGGTCAAGGGCGATGTCCACGACATCGGCAAGAACATCGTCGGCGTGGTCCTGGGCTGTAACGGCTACGACATCGTCGACCTCGGCGTGATGGTGCCGGCGGACAAGATCCTGCAGGTCGCCCGCGACGAGAAATGCGACATCATCGGCCTGTCCGGCCTGATCACCCCGTCGCTGGACGAGATGGTCCACGTCGCCCGCGAAATGCAGCGCCAGGACTTCCACCTGCCGCTGATGATCGGCGGCGCCACCACCTCCAAGGCGCACACGGCGGTGAAGATCGAACCGCGCTACAGCAATGACGCGGTGGTCTACGTCACCGACGCCTCGCGTGCCGTGGGCGTGGCCACGCAGTTGCTGTCCAAGGAACTGAAGCCCGGCTTCGTCGAGAAGACCCGTGCCGACTACGTCGAAGTCCGCGAGCGCACCGCCAACCGCAGCGCCCGTACCGAGCGCCTGAGCTACGCCCAGGCCATCGCCGCCAAGCCGCAGTACGACTGGGCCGGCTACCAGGCCGCGGTACCGAGCTTCACCGGCGTGAAGGTGCTGGACAACATCGACCTCAAGGTACTGGCCAAATACATCGACTGGACACCGTTCTTCATTTCCTGGGACCTGGCCGGCAAGTTCCCGCGCATCCTCACCGACGAGGTGGTGGGTGAAGCGGCCTCCGCGCTGTATGCCGATGCCCAGCAGATGCTGGCCAAGCTGATCGACGAGAAGCTGATCAGCGCCCGCGCAGTGTTCGGCTTCTGGCCGGCCAACCAGGTGGCGGACGACGATATCGAGGTCTACGGCGACGACGGCCAGCCGCTGGCACGCCTGCACCACCTGCGCCAGCAGACCATCAAGCCGGACAACAAGCCGAACTTCTCCCTGGCCGACTTCGTCGCGCCGAAGGACAGCGGCGTGACCGACTATGTCGGCGGCTTCATCACCACCGCCGGCATCGGCGCCGAGGAAGTGGCCAAGGCCTACCAGGACAAGGGCGACGACTACAGCTCGATCATGGTCAAGGCCCTCGCCGACCGTCTGGCCGAGGCCTGCGCCGAATGGCTGCACGAGCAGGTGCGTAAAGAGCACTGGGGTTACGCGAAAGACGAGCACCTCGACAACGAGGCGCTGATCAAGGAGCAGTACGCCGGTATCCGCCCTGCCCCGGGCTACCCGGCCTGCCCGGACCACACCGAGAAGGAAACCCTGTTCCGCCTGCTGGACGGCACCGCGATTGGCGAGACCGGCCCGAGCGGCGTATTCCTCACCGAGCACTTCGCCATGTTCCCGGCGGCGGCGGTCAGCGGCTGGTACTTCGCCCATCCGCAGGCGCAGTACTTTGCCGTGGGCAAGGTGGAGAAGGATCAGATCGACAGCTACAGCGCGCGCAAGGGCCAGGACGTGGCGGTGAGCGAGCGCTGGCTGGCGCCGAATCTCGGGTACGAGAACTGAGTTCTCCATAGCGGCTGATGGCCCTATCGCTGGCAAGCCAGCTCCCACAGGGTTCGCGGTGCTCGTGAATCTTGTGGGAGCTGGTCTTGCCAGCGATGAGGCCCGGTCGGGCAACCCTGAAACCAGGGTCTAGACTCTCCCTCAACCACTTGGAGAGCCGACCATGGAAGACCCACAAGGCAAGCCCCCGACCTTCTGGCAGCTCCTGCACAGCATCCTCGCCGCCGCCTTCGGCGTGCAGAGCGGCAAGAACCGCGCCCGCGACTTCACCCAAGGCAAGCCCTCGCATTTCATCGCCATGGGCACCGCCTTCACGCTGGTGTTCATCCTCGTGCTCTACGGCCTGGTCCAGTTGGCCCTGCACCTGACGGCACGCTGAAACGAAACCGCCCGCGGGGTCCATGCCGCGGGCGGTCGCTTTTCAGGTCACGGTGGGTTCTGCTCAGTCGTTGTGCTCCTTCACTGGTGACTGACCCAGTACACGGCGGTTACGACCACGAGCACGATCAGGCAGAGGATTGCCCAAGCGTCCACGCTACTGTCCGACTTGCCGGTTTTGGTCGGGTTTCCCATTGCATCGCCTCTTGTTGTAGTGGTTATGGGAATGCACACCCCCAGCAGTTAAGTCCAGCAATGCCCTTTGCTCAAGCAGGGACTTTTACCGCTCGGCGGACAGCCGAATCGTCCTACAAACGCTAGCCAGTCTCACTTAGTCCAAAACGATCTTTTCATATGCAAAAACATCACTTTTTCACATAAATACAAACTGCTATCTTTCCCCGGCTCCGCCTCCGGAGTGCGCGGCCGTGCGCGCGATTAGCTGCAAGCAGCTTGAGAACAGGACCCCTATGTACGTATACGACGAGTACGATCAGCGGATCATCGAGGACCGCGTCAAGCAGTTCCGGGATCAGACCCGCCGCTACCTGGCCGGCGAGCTGAGCGAAGAAGAATTCCGCCCTCTGCGTCTGCAGAACGGCCTCTACATCCAACGTTTTGCCCCGATGCTGCGCGTCGCCGTGCCTTACGGCCAGCTGACCTCGCGCCAGACCCGCATGCTGGCGAAGATCGCGCGCGACTACGACAAGGGCTACGCGCACATCAGCACCCGGCAGAACGTGCAATACAACTGGCCGGCCCTGGAGGATATCCCGGAGATCCTGGCCGAGCTGGCCACCGTGCAGATGCACGCGATCCAGACCAGCGGCAACTGCCTGCGCAACGTCACCACCGACCAGTTCGCCGGCGTTGCCGCCGATGAGCTGATCGACCCGCGCCCATGGTGCGAGATCGTCCGCCAGTGGACCACCTTCCACCCGGAATTCGCCTACCTGCCGCGCAAGTTCAAGATCGCCATCAACGGCTCGAAGAGCGACCGTGCGGCCATCGAAGTGCACGATATCGGCCTGGAGCCGGTGCACAACGAAGCCGGCGAGTTGGGCTTCCGCGTCCTGGTCGGCGGCGGCCTGGGCCGTACCCCGGTGGTCGGTGCCTTCATCAACGAGTTCCTGCCCTGGCAGGACCTGCTCAGCTACCTGGACGCCATCCTGCGCGTGTACAACCGTTACGGTCGCCGTGACAACAAGTACAAGGCGCGGATCAAGATCCTGGTCAAGGCCCTCACGCCGGAAGTCTTCGCCGAGAAGGTCGAGGCCGAAATGGTCCACCTGCGCGGCGGCAGCACCACCCTGACCGAAGCCGAAGTGCAGCGCGTTGCCAAGCACTTCGTCGACCCGGACTACAAGGCCCTGGACAACCTCGACACGCAACTGGCCGAACTCGACCAGCAGCACCCGGGCTTCGCCCGCTGGCGCGTGCGCAACACCCTGGCGCACAAGAAGCCGGGCTATGTGGCCGTGACCCTGTCGCTCAAGCCTACCGGCGTCGCCCCCGGCGACCTGACCGACAAGCAACTGGACAAGGTCGCCGACCTCGCCGAGCGCTTCAGCTTCGGCCAGCTGCGCACCTCCCACGAGCAGAACATCATCCTCGCCGACGTCGAGCAGAGCGAGCTGCACGCGCTCTGGCTGGAACTGCGCGAGCATGGCTTCGCCACCCCGAACATCGGCCTGCTGACCGACATCATCTGCTGCCCTGGCGGTGATTTCTGCTCGCTGGCCAACGCCAAGTCGATCCCGATCGCCGAATCCATCCAGCGCCGCTTCGACGACC
>Ga0222427_100591_pt1 | contig 44738 bp, 38 predicted proteins | sample 2B20Ametagenome_FD_182890 | JGI IMG/M metagenome (GOLD analysis project Ga0222427, IMG submission 182890) | Enriched microbial communities from leaf-cutter ant dump, University of Wisconsin, Madison, United States - 2B20A (version 2) | ecosystem: Environmental > Terrestrial > Nest > Insects nest...
GCACGACACCAAAACGATGAGGGAGAAAACGAGAAACTTGACCACGACCGCAGACCCGAAACATACCTAATAGGCGGGTCAATTCTCGGTGGAAACGCCGGGTCAGTTCTCAGTGGCAATCAACACCGAGTACATTCCCGGTGTCGCCCTGTCCCTGCCGCCCCAGGTGCCGGTCAAGAGCGAGGCGCTCACGGTGCGGCTGCCCTTGCCACACACCAGAAAGAGATGGCGGGTTGGCGCTTCGCGAGGGCGCTCCTCCAGGACATATCGACTGATTGCAGCGAGCGCTTCGGGCTCATGGATGTCGACCACGCGCTCGGTGCGGCTCTTTGTTCGAACGCCCTTCGGGTGGTCAGTTCGATGCCTGACCGTGACGCGGCGGCGACCGTACTCGATATCGTCGAGCTGCAGGTTCAACATCTCGCCCGGCCGGAGGCCGCCCTGAAGCATGACGAGGATCATCGCTCGATCGCGAGGCCGCTCGATTACGCTCAGCAGGGCGTTCACCTGATCGTGCGTCATTGGCCGGGGTATCCGCTCGATGCGCTTCAGGCGGCGTGCGCCGCGGGCGCGTCTCCGCGCGATCCCGTTGCGTGCGAGTTCCTGCGTCGTCGCGAGAGGGTTTTGATCGACACCGGCGAGGTCGGATAATGCAAGATGGTCGAAGAAGCTCGATATCGCCGCCATCGCGCGGTTGATACTGGTTGGCGACAAGGTCGTCCGCACGGCAGAAGGAAAGGACGTTGACCGCGCCCGCGGACACGGAACAGAGCCCAGCCATGATAGAAGTTCGATGCTGTGCTTCACGCGGAAGGCGGTTAGCGTGAGGTTCTTCTCGGCAAGGAAGCGATAGAAGAGGCGCAGATCATAGAGGTAGGCAGCGACGGTGTGTGGAGAGCAGCCTCTACCGATCAGGCTGGTCGTGAAGCTGACCGCCAGCGGATCGACGTCGCCGTTCTCGTCGACTAGATCATATCGCCTGTTCTCCCTTCGCCGGACGAAATGCATGGCAATCTCCTCCCGTCAGGGGCCTCCAAAATGTCCACATAAATTCGAAGAAGCCATCGCTAATGATCAAGCACCTGTTGGCGCTGAACTCTCGTCCCTCGGAGCGGAAATTATACACCGGCCGTTTGTTCGGGCTCGGCCAGCTCCACCGGCGTTGCACCAGTTCGCCCTCGTTGCGCGCGCCTTCTATGCCGCGCACGATAGGAGCGGTATCGGTGATCCTGATATCTTCCCGTGCCTCGATATTCGGCCGCCCTTCGGGGAACCGGATCTTGATCTTCAGTTGCTCGAACTCTTCGATGACCGAAGCGAGCTCGACCATCAGGCGGTAGTCGTTACACATAGACCCTCCAGCCAATCGTAGCGGCAAAGCGTTAGATGGAAACCTAGCGCGAGTGCCCGGGATTGCGACGCTCGACGCGAGAGATTGTTCCGGCGCCTATATCGTGAACGCGAGTTGGGCGGGATCAGCGGTCGGTTCCTCGCCGAACGACGAAGCCGTGACGCCGAGAAGGCGGATTCCCTTGTCGGTCGGAAAGAGGCCATCGAGGAGCGCCAGGGCGATTGCTTCCATGCCACCTGCCGCAGAGATCGGTGCGGCCGCCGTCCTGCTGCGCGTGATGGTCTGGAAGTCGGCATATTTCACCTTCAGGGTGACAGTCTTCCCGCGAAGGCCCTTCCCCTCACAATGCCGCCAGACCTTTTCGACGAGAGGCGTGATCTCTGCGCGGGCCGCCGGCAGGCTGAAGATGTCGGTCATGAAGGTGTCTTCGGCCCCGATGGATTTGCGCTGACGATCCGGCTGGACCGGGCGATTGTCGATGCCGCGGGCAATGTCGTGATACCAGCGCCCGGATTTCCCGAAATGCTCCTGAAGGAAGGCGAGGGGCTTCTCCTTCAAGTCGCCGCCCGTCAGGATGCCGAGCTTCTCCATCCGCGCCGCGGTCGCCGGGCCGACGCCATGAAATTTCTTGACCGCCAGCGCCTCGACAAAGGCCGGGCCATGCTTCGGCGTGATGACGGCCTGCCCGTTCGGCTTGTTGAGGTCGCTCGCCATCTTGGCGAGAAACTTGCAATAGGAGATGCCGGCCGAAGCATTGAGGCCCGTCACCTCCTTGATCCGGGCACGGATAATGGTGGCGATCTCGGTCGCGATCGGAATGCCTTGCTTGTTCTCGGTGACGTCGAGATAAGCTTCATCGAGCGACAGCGGCTCGATGAGATCGGTGTGCTCGGCAAAGATTTCGCGGATCTGGGCGGAGACGGCGCGGTAAACGTCAAAGCGAGGCGGCACGAAAATCAGGTCCGGGCAGCGCCGTTTTGCGGTCACGGACGGGAGGGCGGAGCGTACCCCGAAGGCGCGTGCCTCGTAACTGGCGGCAGCGACGACGCCGCGCGCCGCGGAGCCGCCCACGGCAACCGGCTTGCCACGCAGTTCCGGGTTATCGCGCTGTTCGACAGAGGCGTAAAAGGCATCCATATCGACATGGATGATGCGCCGGACCCGCTCTTCGCGTTCCGCATCCACTGCCGTCGTCTCGATCGCGTCCTGTCTGTCCATCGCCTCAGATCGCGTGTTCTCGCATCTTTCCCAGACTGCGTCACTGCCACATCGAGCGCATCCGTGCACCCACATCGATGCGGACGTTTCGGGTGCTTCGTTCGCCGGCCGCTGCGCTGACCTTGGGCCAGCTCGTCGTCTCGAAAAACTGCAGCAGGGTCGCCGGGATGAAACGGCTCTTCGAGGCCGAGACGTAACGATCACCCTGGGAATTCTGCCCATAGGTATAGAAGCGCTGCGGCGTGATGAGGGCGAGGCTGTCGCGCGCCCGCGTCATGCCGACATAGAGCAGCCGGCGCTCCTCTTCCAGCTCGGCGGTTGTCCCCGTGCCAAGGTCGGATGGAATGCAGCCGTCGATGACGTTGAGCATGAACACCGACCGCCACTCCTGCCCCTTGGCCGAATGGATGGTCGAAAGGATCAGATAGTCCTCGTCGAGCAACGGCACGCCGGCCTGGTCGCTGGTGGCGTCCGGCGGATCGAGGGTGAGTTCCGTCAGGAAGCGTTCCCGGCTCGGATAGCCGCTGGCGATCTGCTCGAGTTGGAGCAGGTCCGCCTTGCGGGTGTCGGCATCCTCATGGATGCGATCGAGATGCGGCTCGTACCACATCCGCACCGTGCCGATCTCCGCCGGCCAGCCGGCCTCGGCCTTGCGCAAGGCGGAAACGAGCGTGACGAAGGCGGGCCAGTCGTCTCCGCTCTTGGGGGGCGGCGGGATCTCGGCGAGCGATTGAAGCGGCTCCGGATCGGCGGCGATCGTGTCGAGGATCCGGCCGGCCGTCTGCGGCCCGACGCCCGGAAGAAGCTGAAGCAGCCGAAAGCCGGCGACGCGATCGCGCGGGTTCTGGGCGAAACGCAAGACGGCGAGCAGGTCCTTGACGTGGGCGGCATCGAGAAACTTCAAGCCGCCGTACTTCACGAAGGGAACGTTCCGGCGGGTGAGCTCGATTTCCAGCGCGCTGGAATGGTTGGAGCTGCGGAACAGCACGGCCTGCTGCTTCAGGGAGACGCCGACTTCGCGGTTGGCCAGCACCTGCTCGACGATATAGGCGGCCTGGTCCGTTTCGTCCTTCACCGTGACCAACAGCGGCCGCTGCTCGGAGGCGCGATCGGTCCAGAGGTTTTTCGTATAGCGCTCGCGCGCCAGGCCGATGACGCCATTGGCGGCGGCAAGGATCGGCTGCGTTGAACGGTAGTTGCGGTCGAGGGTGATCACGTCGGCCGGTTTCGGTGAGAACTCGGTCGGGAAATCGAGAATGTTGCGGATGGTCGCCGCGCGGAACGAATAGATCGACTGCGCGTCGTCGCCGACGACCGTCAAGCCCCGGCCGCCGGGCTTCAGCGACATCAGGATGGCCGCCTGCAGGCGATTGGTATCCTGGTATTCGTCCACCAACACGTAATCGAAGCGCCCGCCGACATCGTCCGCCAGGTCCGGGTCCGAGACCATCTGCGCCCAGTAGAGGAGGAGGTCGTCGTAATCCATGACGTTCTGCGCCTGCTTGGCTTCGACATAGCCGGCAAAAAGCTCCTTCAGCTCGCGCTCCCATTCGACAGCCCAGGGATAGGAAGCCTTCAGGACCTCGCCGATCGACGTCTCCGAGTTCACCACCCGCGAATAGATCGCGATGCAGGTGCCCTTTGTGGGAAAGCGGTTTTCCGTTTTCGAGAATCCGAGCTGGTGGCGGACAATGTTCATCAGGTCCGCGCTGTCCTCTCGGTCATGGATCGTGAAATCGACACCCAACCCTATCTGTTCGGCATACATGCGCAGCAACCGCGCACCGATGCCATGGAAGGTCCCCGCCCAGGCGAGTGCATCGGTCATGATCGCGGCATTGTCGCCGAGCACCTGCCGGCAGATCCTCTGCACGCGGCGCGTCATTTCCGAAGCTGCGCGGCGGGAAAAGGTCATCAGCAGGATGCGGCGCGGATCGGCCCCGTTGACGATCAAATGCGCGACGCGGTGCGCCAGCGTGTTGGTTTTGCCCGATCCAGCGCCGGCGATGATCAGCAGCGGCCCACCGACCGCGCCATCCGCCAGACCGACGCCATGCTCGACCGCCTCCCGCTGGCGGTCGTTGAGTTTGTCGAGATATGCCGCCGTCATGTGTCCCCAGCGCCTGAGAAAATTTTCCTGTCCCTCCGAGCGCCGGATATCCCCTTGATGCAGCTATTGGATTCGTTTCAACGCCTTAGGTGCGTGGAGACTTCCCGGTCGGAGGCCCGATTGACTCACTTCACCAATCGGAACAAATAAAGAACGTATCAGCTTAAAGGACGGCTGAAAACCCAGAAGGAGCAACAAATCCGCCGTGGCCAACCATGCCCGAAATCCCGTGCTTGCCGAGCTTCGCGAGCGCATTGGCCAGCTTGAAGGCGGGGCCGCGCGCGCCCGCGCCGTGCTGCCCTTTGCCGTTCCGGATATCGACCGGGCCTTGCCGGGAGGAGGGCTGGCCTTCGGCGCGCTGCATGAGGTTGCCGGCGGGGGAGGCGGGACGGTCGACGGTGCGGCCGCGGCGCTGTTTTCCGCCGGTGTCGCCGCCCGGACGAAGGGCAAGGTCTTGTGGTGCATGACGCGCCCGGACCTCTTCTTCCCGGCGATCTCGCAGGCCGGCCTTCATCCTGACCGGGTCGTGTTCTGCGAAAGCGATCGGGAGGAGGAGGTGCTGTCCTCCATGGAGGAGGGGCTGTCTTTCGGCGGTCTCTCCTGCGTCGTCGGCGAGCTCGTTCGCCTGTCGATGACCGCTTCGCGCCGCCTGCAGCTCGCGGCGGAGAAGACCGGCAGCATGGCGATCGTGCTGCGGCGCTGGCGGCGGCAGAACGAGGCGTCGGACTATGGGCAGCCGACGGCCTCAACCACACGCTGGCGCATCAGCACCCTGCCGTCCGAGCGGTTGCCAGTGGCCGGCGTCGGGAGGGCGCGCTGGCTGGCGGAACTGATGAGGGTCAAAGCAGGCGAATGCGCCGAATTCGAAATTGGAGCCCCCGATGACACGGGTCGTATCTGTCTACTTCCCACATCTGGCGACAGAGCGGATCAGACGACACGCTGGCGAAGCCTTGCCGGCTGACAAGCCGCTCGTCGTGATCGCCCGGCGTGGATCGAAGCGCTGGATCTCGGCTGCCGATCCGGCTGCCATGAAGCTCGGGCTGCGCGTCGGAATGCCGGCGAGCAAGGCGCAGGCCATGGTCGCCGATCTCCTGATGGTCGATGCCGCACCGGCCGAGGATGTAGCCGCGCTCGAACGGCTGGCACTCTGGGCGCTCCGTCAATATAGCCCGGTGGTCGCTGTCGATGGGGCGGACGGTCTGGTCATCGACACCGAGGGCGCGGATCATCTCCAGGGCGGCGAGGATCTCCTCATCACCGGTCTGGTCAATCGGCTGCGTGGCCATGGCCTCACAGCAAGGGCGGCGGTCTCCGACACCTGGGGCGCCTCGCACGCCATCGCCCGTCTGATCTCGGCGGAAACGACGGTGGTTCCGATCGGGAATGTGGCGAAAACCGTGGTCGACCTGCCGATCCTCGCCTTGCGGCTTCCAGCCGAGACGATCCAGGGCCTCCGGGTTCTCGGCATCGATACGGTGGGCCAGCTCTCCGCCATGGCGCGCGCGCCGCTCAGGCTTCGCTTCGGCCCGGAGCCTGCACGCCGGCTCGACCAGTTGTTCGGGCGCATCGCCGAGCCGATCGAACCGATCCGCACGCCGGAGCTGGTCGAGGTGTCGAAAAATTTCGGGGAACCGATCGGCGCGCCGGAAACCATCGCGAAATATATCCGGCGCCTGGTCGGCGAGCTCTCGGCCAAGCTGGCGGAAAACGGTCTCGGCGCGCGGCGCTGCGACCTCTCCATCCATCGCGTCGACAACACGCGCCAGCACCTGCGCGCCGGTCTCGCCAAGCCGGTCCGTGATCCCACGCGCCTGTCGAAGCTGCTCTGCGATCGGATCGAGACGATCGATCCTGGCTTCGGCATCGAGAAGCTGGTTCTGGTGGCGGTCTTCGCTGAGCCGTTGGAAGAACGGCAGGTCTCTTCCTCCCTCATTGAGGAGGAAGTTGCCGATATCACGCCGTTGGTCGACATCCTCGGCAATCGTGGTCATCGGCTGTTCCGGGTCGCGCCGGTCGCCTCTGATGTACCGGAACGATCGGTGCGGCGAATTCCCGCGACAGCGCCCGATATCGGTCAGACCTGGGCCAACAAATGGCCTCGGCCGTCGCGGCTGCTCGCAAATCCCGAGCGGATCGACGTCATGGCGCTCCTGCCGGACCAGCCGCCGGTCGTGTTCACCTGGCGCGGCAAAAGGCGAAAGGTCATTCGCGCCGACGGCCCGGAGCGCATCTTTGGGGAATGGTGGATGCGGCCGCGCGAGTTCCAGGCCGTGAGGGACTACTTCGTCGTCGAGGATGAGCTTGGCGAGCGCTACTGGGTCTATCGCGCAGGCGACGGCATCGATCCGGAAACCGGCTCGCACCTCTGGTTCGTGCACGGAGTGTTCGGATGATGCGCTACGCCGAGCTGCAGGTCACGACGCATTTCTCGTTTCTGCGTGGGGCGTCCAGCGCCGACGAGCTGTTCGCGGCCGCGGCCGCGCTGGGGATCGACGCTCTTGGCGTTGTCGATCGCAATAGCCTTGCCGGCATCGTGCGCGCCTGGGAGGCCGCCAAGGCTAGCGGCGTACGCCTCGTCGTCGGGTGTCGGCTCGATCTCACCGACGGCATGTCGGTTCTCGTCTATCCCATGGATCGACCGGCCTATTCACGCCTGACGCGGCTGCTTTCTCTCGGCAAGGCGCGCGGCGGCAAGGGCAATTGCCTGATCGATTTCGCGGACCTCTCCGAGCACGCCGCCGGCATGATCGGCGTGCTGGTTCCGGAGGAGGCCGACGAGACCTGCGCGGTGCAACTGCGCAAGATGGCCGATCTCTTCGGTGATCGCGCCTATGTGAGCCTATGCCTGCGCCGCCGGCCGAACGACAAGCTGCGTCTGCACGGCATCGCCACGATGGCGGCGCGCCATAGGGTCCGAACGGTCGTCACCAACGACGTGCTGTTCCACGAGCCTGGCCGCCGGCAGCTACAGGACGTCGTGACCTGCATCCGCGCGCGCACCACCATCGATGATGTTGGCTTTGATCGCGAGCGCCATGCCGACCGATTCCTGAAGACGCCGGAGGAGATGCACCGGCTATTCGCCGACTATCCCGAAGCGCTGGCCCGTACCCGCGAAATCGTCGAGCGCTGCAAATTCGATCTCAAGGAGCTCCAGTACCAGTATCCGGAAGAGGCGATCGTGCCCGGTCTCGATCCGCAGCAGTCGCTGGTGAAGTTCACGTGGGAAGGCGCTGACGTGCGCTATCCCGAGGGCATCCCTGAAAAGGTCAGAAAGTCCCTGCGCGACGAGCTGGAGCTGATCCGGACGATGAACTACGCGCCCTATTTCCTCACGGTGTTCTCCATCGTCCGTTTTGCGCGTTCAAAAGGCATTCTCTGCCAAGGCAGGGGATCCGCCGCTAACTCGGCCGTCTGCTACTGTCTCGGCGTAACGTCGATCGACCCTGATACCAACGATCTGCTGTTCGAGCGCTTTATTTCGCAGGAGCGCGACGAGCCACCAGATATCGACGTCGATTTTGAGCACGAAAGGAGGGAGGAGGTCATCCAGTGGATCTACGAGACCTATGGCCGGAGCCGTGCGGCTCTATGCGCGACGGTCACCCGGTATCGCGCCAAGGGTGCGTTGCGCGACGTGGGCAAGGCGCTCGGTCTTCCCGAAGATATGATCGGGCAACTGTCGTCGGGGATATGGAGATGGTCGGATGGCCTTTCCGAAAGCCAATTGAAGGAGAACAATCTCAACGCGGCCGATTACCGGCTGAAGCTGACGCTGGAACTGGCGCAGCAGCTCATGGGCGCACCGCGCCATCTCGGCCAGCATCCGGGCGGGTTCGTGCTGACCCATGACCGGCTCGACAACCTCGTGCCGATCGAGCCGGCGCGCATGGACGATCGCCAGGTCATCGAATGGGACAAGGACGACATCGAGGCGCTGAAGTTCATGAAGGTCGATGTGCTCGCCCTGGGCATGTTGACCTGCATGTCGAAGGCGTTCGAGCTGATGGCGGAACACAAGGGTGACGTCCGCGATCTTGCCTCCATCCCGGCCGAGGATCCGCGGACCTATGCGATGATCCGCAAGGCCGACACGCTGGGCACCTTCCAGATCGAGAGCCGGGCGCAGATGTCCATGCTGCCGCGCCTGAAACCCCGCACGTTCTACGATCTCGTCATTCAGGTGGCGATCGTCCGGCCGGGGCCGATCCAGGGCGACATGGTGCATCCCTATCTCCGCCGGCGCGAGGGAAAGGAGCCGGTCGAATATCCCACGCCGGAGCTGGAGGCCGTTTTATCGAAAACCCTCGGGATTCCGCTGTTTCAGGAAAGCGCCATGAAGGTGGCCATGGTCTGCGCCGGATTCACCGGCGGCGAGGCCGATCAACTCCGCAAATCCATGGCGACGTTCAAGTTTTCCGGCGGCGTTTCGAAGTTCAAGGACAAGCTCGTCGCCGGCATGGTCAAGAACGGCTATTCGGCGGACTTTGCCGAGCGCACGTTCTCCCAGCTCGAGGGATTTGGAAGCTACGGCTTTCCCGAGAGCCATGCGGCCAGCTTCGCATTGGTGGCCTATGCGTCTAGCTGGGTTAAATGCCACCATCCAGATGCTTTTTGTGCCGCGCTTCTCAATTCGCAGCCGATGGGTTTCTATGCTCCTGCCCAGATCGTGTCCGATGCGCGGGCACACGGGGTCGAGGTCCGGCCCGTCTGCGTCAACGCGTCTCGATGGGATTGCACGCTTGAGGATGCCGGCGATGGCGACAAGAAGGCTGTCCGTCTCGGTATGCGCATGGTGAAGGGGCTTTCGACGGCCGACGCGGCCCGGATCGTGACGGCGCGTGCCGATGAGCCGTTCTCCACGGCGGACGATCTCTGGCGCCGATCCGGTGTGCCGACAGCCGCGCTCGTCAAGCTGGCCGAAGCCGATGCGTTCCGTCCATCTTTGGGCCTCCAGCGCCGGGACGCGCTTTGGGCGATCAAGGCCCTGCGCGACGAGCCGCTGGCGCTCTGGGCCGCAGCCGCCGAACGAGAGACACGGCAGGAGATGCAGGAACCCGAGGTTTCGCTGCCTGCCATGAGGACAGGTCACGAGGTCGTCGAGGATTACTCCCATACCGGCCTGACGCTCCGCCAGCACCCCGTTTCCTTCTTGCGCGAGGATCTCCGCCGGAAACGGATTGTGACATGCGCCGAGGCTATGGCGCAGCGGGACGGCCAATGGCTGATGAGCGGCGGGCTCGTGCTCGTGCGTCAGCGCCCAGGCTCTGCGAAGGGTGTAATGTTCATGACGCTGGAAGACGAAACGGGGATCATCAACGCCGTGATCTGGCCGAAAGTGTTCGAGCGCCAGCGGCGGCTGGTCCTGTCAGCGTCCATGTTGGCGATCAATGGGAAAATCCAGCGAGAAGGCGACGTCGTGCATCTCGTCGCGCAGCGGCTGTTCGACCTATCGGAGGATCTGGGTCAGCTTGGTGAGCGGGGGGATCCATTTCCGCTTCCGCACGGGCGCGGCGATGAATTTGCGCATGGAAACGGAGCGCCGGATCCCAGAGAGCGGCCGAAGGCAGCGGCGCCGGCGCGGGACATTTTTATCCCTGATCTGCTTATCGACCGGCTCAAGGTGAAAAGCCGGAATTTTCATTAAACGGAACATGGGACTTCCGGGCCGCACAAACGCCGGCTCTTCAATTGCGCCGTTGTCATTCATTCAGGTCGCGCCAAAGACGCATCTGACGAATTATCACAAGTTCTGCGGAAGGATGTCGAACCAAATAGGGGTCAGAACAAGATTTGTTCCCCCAGACACGCTAAGGTCGAACGGACCGTGAACTCTCGTCGCGAACCCGCATAATGGTCTGCCGGCTCGTCGCGAATTTCCTTGCTATCGCCGAAACGCTCATGCCCGCCGCAAGATCGTTGCGGACACCCTGCTTCTGTTCATCGCTGAGCGTGAAGGGCCGGCCGAGGGTCTTGCCTTCCGACTTGGCGCGCTTGAGACCGGATTGCGTCCGCTCAATCAGCAAATCCCGCTCGAATTGGGCGACGGCATTGAGCACGTTCATGGTCATGGTGCCGGCCGAGCTGGTGAGGTCGGCGCCGCCGAGCGCGAGGCAATAGACCCTCACGCCCATTTCGGACAGTGTTCTGACGGTGGTGCTGACGTCGATCGCATCACGGCCCAAGCGGTCGAGCTTTGTCACGATGAGAATGTCGCCGGACTCCAGCTTGTCCATGAGCCGGGAAAAGCCGCGGCGTTGCGCGATGGCGGTGCTGCCGGAAACCGTCTCGGTGACGATCCGGCGCGGTTCGACCTGGAAGCCGGCGGCTTCGATTTCCTGAATCTGGTTCTCGGTCGTCTGGCCGGTCGTGGAGACGCGGACATAGGCGAAGGTGCGTGGCATGAGGGCAATTTTGTCCGAATAGGCTGTCCAAAATATTGACTCTGTTCATAAGCCTGTCAAGATAATTTGTGGACAGGCCGTTTTACCCGTGTACGCAATCGCTCGTTTTTGGACAGGAAACCCCGCCCTGTTCATCGGGGTGCCGGATGTAAAAGGAGTAGGCGGGTGGGGCGAAGGAAACTGATTAGCGCGGCAGAGGCGCAAAATCTTCTCGGGCTGGCGGACAAGGACGGTTTGATCCGGCACTATACGATTGATGCTGCTGATCGCCTCGAATGCGAGTTGCGACGCCGCCCTCATAACAAACTGGGCTTTGCCATCCAGCTTTGCGTCATCCGACAAACCGGCCGGCTCCTGGGTGAGGACGAGCAACTGCCTTCAGCCATAGTTGAGTATGTTGCCGATCAGCTCGACGTCGATCCCCGCTCCTACTCCATCTATGCTCACCGTGCGCAAACCCGGTTCGAACATAGCCGATATCTGACGAACTACCTTGGCCTGCATGCAGCGGATCGCAAAGATCGCCGTGCAGCTTTGTTGGCCGCGACCGAGGCGGCTGCCGCCGGGGACAAGGGGCTGCCGATCGCCACGGCCGTCATCGCTGCCTTTCGTGAGCGGAAGGCGCTGCTGCCTTCTCAACATTCCATCGAGAAGATCGGCATTGCGGCCCGCGCCGTTGCTCGCCGTCGTGCTGAGAGTGCGCTGATCTCGGATCTCGCCCCGGACAAGCTCGAAGCCCTCGATGCCCTGCTGGCCGTCGATCCTGCAATAGGGCAGACGCGCTTCCATTGGCTGCGTTCCGCTCCCGATGCACCGGGAGCGGGCAACCTGATCGGTTTGACGGATCGTATCATGTTCCTGCGTTTGCTCGGGATCGATCCGCGTTTGCAGGCCCGCATCCCCTCCGGACGATGGGACCAGATGGTCCGGGAAGGTGATGCAGCACCGGCCTGGCTCGCCGGCGAATTTGGTGCCAGCCGCCGGCGAGCAACGATCGTGGTGCAGATCATCAAGCTCGGCCAGAAGCTCACCGACGATGCAATGACCATGTTCATCAAGCTGATGGGCCGGCTGTTCTCCCAGGCGAACAACCGGAAGAAGCAGCGTCACATGAACGCCCGCATGGAAACGTCCAAGGCGCTGCGACTGTTCCTCGATACGATCGTTGCCTTGCAGGCCGCCAACGATGCCGATGAAGATGCGATCGAGACGGTAAACCGGCAAGTCGGCTGGCATCGGCTGCTGCAGATCAAACCCGGTCTCGAGGCGATGGTGGAGAGCGCCAACGCTTCGCCGTTGGTGCTGGCGGCCGAGCAACATGGAAACATCCGTAAGTTCGCAGGGGCCTTCCTTCAGGCATTCACATTCCGCTCGCGCCGCCGGCACGATCCGCTGCTTGCGGCGGTCGCCACCCTGAAAACGCTTTATGTGGAGGGACGCCGTGTTCTGCCGGATCGCGTGCCTGTCGGCCATCTGGGTGCGAACGAAAGGAAACTGGTCTTCGAGGATGGCAAGCCGGATCGGCGGCTTTATGAAATCGCCACCTTCGCTCATTTACGGGACCGGCTGCATTCGCGCGATGTGTGGGTCGAGGGCAGCCGGTCATTTCGGCCGATAGACGAAGATCTCATGCCGAAGCCAACTTTTGTCGCCCTGAAGGGGCAAGATCAGCTTGGCCTCGGTGTCCAGACCGACTGTGCTGCCTGGCTCGCGGACGTCCGGGAGATGATGGACGTCAACCTCAAACGGCTGGCCTGGCGCGCCCGTTTCGGCAAGCTCGATGGCGTCAGGACGGAAAACGGCACGCTGATCGTGACGCCGCATACCAGCGATGTTCCCGCCGCGGCGGAAGCCATCAATGCCGAAATCACGGAGGTGTATCCTCTGGTCGAGGTGCCCGATCTCCTGCGGGAAGTGCATGAGTGGAACGGGTTTGCCGACCAGTTCACCCATGTCCGGACGGGAGATGCGCCGCAAAACATCGCCGCCATGCTGGCCGGCGTGCTTGCCGATGGCACGAATCTCGGCCCGAAACGCATGGCGGGGGCGTCGAAGGGGATCAGCGCCCACCAGATCGGCTGGATGCGCAGCTTCCATGCCCGCTCCGAAACCTATCGGGCCGCGCAGGCCTGCGTCACCGATGCCCATACCCGCCATCCGCATGCGCAAATCTGGGGCGACGGAACGACAGCCTCATCCGATGGGCAATTCTTCCGCGCCAGTGACCGGGCCGCAAGGCGCAGCGACATCAACCTGCATTATGGCAGCGAGCCGGGCTCGAAGTTCTACAGCGGGCTTTCCGACCAATACGGCTATTACAGCATCCTGCCGATCAGCCCGACCGAAAGCGAGGCCGTCTATGTGCTCGACGGCCTGTTCGACCACGACACGGTTCTGGAGATCGAGGAACTGTTCACCGATACCGGCGGCGCCAGCGATCATGTTTTTGCGCTGTTCTGCCTGATCGGCAAGCGCTTCGCGCCCCGACTTCGCAATATCAAGGACCGGAAACTGCACACCTTCGAGAAGGCCGATAGCTATCCGGCGCTGGCAAATCATATCGGCGTGCCGATCAACACCGCCCTCATCATGGAACATTGGGACGAACTCCTGCGCCTTGCCGCGTCGATCACGACGCGCACCGTCGCGCCGTCGGCGATCCTCAAGAAGTTCTCCGCGTCGTCGAAATCCAGCGATCTGGCCAAAGCGTTGCGTGAACTCGGCCGCATCGAGCGCACCCTGTTCATGATCGAGTGGTATTCCAGCCCGGCGCTACGCCGGCGTTGCCAAGCCGGGCTCAACAAGGGCGAGGCCGCTCACAAGCTCAAACGCGCCGTCTTTTTCCACGAGCGCGGCGAGATCCGTGATCGCTCCTTTGACAGTCAGGCATTCCGGGCTTCAGGCCTCAACCTGGTGGTCAGCGCTATCGTCCATTGGAACACCGTCTACCTCAGCCGGGCAACGGTTCATCTGCGCCAGCAAGGCCGAATTATCCCCGACGAGTTGCTGAAACACGTCTCGCCCCTCAGTTGGGAGCACATAAATCTCACCGGCATCTATTCCTGGGACACCGAGCAGCAGATGTCCGAGGGCTTCAGGCCATTGCGGCTTCCAGGGAAAATCCTTCGCGCAGCGTGACGTTCACTCTCCGTTCGGCCTTAACGTGTCTGGGGGAACAAATCTTGTTCCGCCCCCATGACGCCGTATTCGTTACCGGCCAGACGCTGAACGTCGATGGAGGAATTGTTTTCAGCTGAGTTTGCCCTAACGTCGCTTATGGGCGGTGGCCCCAAGCCAGAGGCCGCCGCCATTGCTCCCATGCGAAGCTGCGCACAACTTTCGGGATGCCGTTTTCCACGGTCGATTTGTAATCGCCGATCCGCATCTCGGCGCCGAGCACTTCACGAATGATCAGCTGGGCTTGTCGCAAATCGCCATTGTGCCATTTCATCACACGCAGCATGTCGTCCGTCATTGTGCTCCTCCATCTGTGGGATGCTGAATGACCAGGAGGTCATAGGGCGCGCCGCTATCATAAAAATTTATTCACATGATGATGGCATTTGGAAAGTTTATTTCTCCTGCTCTTGGTACGGGAAGGCGACTTGGACAAGGCCTCCAGGCAAAAAAATGGAAATACAGGCATTTAGAATGCAAATTTCCTTTACATTACAATCGATCGTACCCTGTCGGCAGAATGGAGAATGCCGATGATCCGCAATACGCTCGACTTGCTGTTCAGTCGCGGCCGAAAGGTGGTGCCCGTTTCCTTCGAGGCGCGGCGGACGCAGCGAGCGCCATCCCGCAGCGTGCGGCCGGACCCGCTCTGGGACGATGCGTCTGTGGGGATATTCATCTGCGGCATGGGCCGGGGAGTATATACGCACCCGCTAGAGGCGAGAACGCATTGGCCTTGCCTCAAGGACGACACGACAAGCCAGAGCGTGAGTGAGAAGCCTGCGTAAGTGGCATGGAGGAAGACGCATGCCGTTGTTCATTTGCCATTCGGAACAGGTGGAAATCAGGAGAGCGGCGGGCTCATCATCATCGCCTTACCCCGAGGTTCGGCCCATCTGGCTTTGCATCCTGCGTTATCTAGGAACGGTCTTGGGTGGGACAATGAAGAGAAATATCAAATCAGTTCCATAATCCGATCCATCGCCGGAAAAAGCGGTAGTGGCGCCACGACACGATAAGCAACCACCAGCTCAGGAAAGGTCAATTTCAGTCAAGTCACCTGGTTACATCAGTGCGTGCAATGGATCGGTTATCGTCCGTCATGACCAGCATGTCGGCGGTTTTGACGTTTGAGCAGACGAGATGCGCATACGCGGGAGCAAAGACTGCTCTCAAAGACCGGTCGCCGCAGCCAATCCTCCATGACGGAGTTCTCTCCCAAATTTCGATAGCATCAAGTCGCCGTGGCTCCGCGGTGAACGCCCCAGCCTGTGAGGATTCCATGTTCAATATGCATTCAAAGTCGCTCGCGACGAAACTGATCGCAGTAACCGGTAGTATAATCGCGGCCGTTCTGTTGGCATCCAACTTTGTTCTGATTTCCCAATCTGGAGAACGGGTCCAGTCGTTGATCCGTAATGAAGCGAACATTGAGGCACGCGCAATCGCCGCAGATATCGCAGGGGCGATTGGCGAGTTGGCAAGCGCAGCCCGTTCTACCGCCGGCATCATCGGGAACGGTCATCAAGGCCAATACCTCGATCGCAAGACCGTCATCGATCTTCTGAAGGTAAGTGTGGAGCGAAACGACATTGCCTTTGGAAGCTGGTTTGCGTCCGACAAGGACGCCTTCGACGGCAAAGCTGCGGACTACATGGGCAACAAGCAATTCGGCGGCAGCAAGACCGGTACGTTCAATCCCAACTGGACGAAGGGCAAGGAGGGCATCAGCCTGACCACCTTCGAATCCGACCCAGAGGGCGCATGGTATGCGCTGGCCGCGAAGAGCGGTAAAGGCGCCATGACCGCGCCCTTCCTTGAAACCGGAACGGGCGACAACATCCCCATCTCGTCGATTGCCTACCCCGTCAACTCGAACGGCAAGTTGATCGGTGTCAGTGGCATCGATGTTTCCCTGTCGACGCTCACCGAGCGAGTCTCAGAACTAAAGCCATTTGGTTCGGGCCGCGTTCTTGTCCTCACGCAGTCTGGCAAATGGCTAGTCGCTCCACGGCCGGATATGGAAATGAAAGACTATGAAGGAACCGGCAGTGACGCGATCAAGGAGGCACTGTCGTCCCGAAAAGCGGGTTTCATCCCCAACCTCACTGCCGCCGACTATGAGCCCTTCGACCGCGTCGTCTATCCAGTCGCCCTGCCGGACGTCAATACAACCTGGGTGTTGCTGGTGGACATCCCGCACTCGATCATCAATGCCCCGGTAAAGGAGCAGACCTTCATGATGGTTGTCGGCGGGCTGGTCGTGCTGGCCGTCGTGCTTGCCGGTCTGTGGGCTGCCATCCGCTATTTCGTTCAGATGCCGCTCACAACTCTGGTGGGCGACGTCCAGATGTTGAGTGCTGGAACCTATGACAAGCCCGTTCGTGGCCAGGAGCGCACCGATGAGACCGGGGCGGTGGCGAAGGCACTGGAGGGTTTCCGCCATCAACTTAGCGACACGAAGCGCCTTGAGGTCGAAGCGGAGAGCCAACGTTCGATGGCAGATCAGGAGCGGGCCCGCTCCGAAGCCGAACGCCAGGCATCTAGTGCGATGCAGCGCGCCATTGTCGCGCGACTGGCCGAGGGGCTTGCCCGACTGTCTTCTGGCGAACTGTCGTACCGCTTATCCGGTGAGTTTCCAGGCGAGTACACCAAGATCAAGACCGATTTCAACTCCGCAATGACGAGCCTCGAGGAGACGGTTCAGACGATCAACGCATCGGTCTCTAATATCAGCAATGGTTCCAACGAAATTTCTACGGGCGCGGCCGAACTCTCGCACCGCACTGAAAAACAGGCCGCAAGCCTCGAGGAGACGGCGGCGGCGCTCGATGAGCTTACTTCCCAGGTCAATTTCAGTGCCGACAATGCCCGCACGGCTGCCCGCTCAGTCGCCAATGCCAGTGGTGACGCTACCAGATCGGGCGAAGTGGTGCAGCAGGCGATTGCCGCAATGAAAAGTATAGAGAGCTCGTCCGGCGAAATCTCCCAGATCATCGGTGTCATCGATGAGATTGCGTTTCAAACCAATCTGCTGGCGCTCAACGCCGGTGTAGAGGCTGCTCGGGCGGGTGAGGCCGGCAAGGGCTTTGCCGTCGTCGCCCAGGAAGTCCGAGAGCTGGCGCAGCGTTCGGCGCAGGCCGCCAAGGAGATCAAGGACTTGATCACCGCTTCTGAATTGCACGTGCGCGAAGGCGTCGAGCTTGTTGGTCGGGCTGGCAATGCGCTAGAGAATATCACGGGACAAGTTGTGCAGATAAACGGTCTGATCAGTCAAATCTCGTCTTCAGCATCGGAACAGGCCGTCGGCCTCAAGGAGATTAATGCCGCCGTCAATCAAATGGATCAGGTGACGCAGCAGAACGCCGCGATGGTGGAGGAGGCCACTGCAGCCAGCCTTTCGCTGAACCAGGAGGCTAAAGTGCTGCAATCGCTCGTAACCCGCTTCAGCACCGGACAAGAACTGATTACGGCGATTGATCATCTACACCGCTCTGACAGGATATCGGCGTAACCCGTAGCGCCTTGGCGATGAACTCCGGGCCGTTGTCGGAACGAATATGGGTGGGAACGCCGCGTAGGATGAAGAGGTCGGAAAGCACGTCGATGACATCGACGGCCTTCAGCTTTCTCTCGACCCTGATGGCGATACATTCTCGCGTGAACTCGTCGATCACGTTGAGCATGCGGATTTTCCTGCCGTTGTGCGTGCGATCCTCGACGAAGTCGTAGGACCAGACATGGTTGGGATATTCCGGCCGAAGCCGGATGCACGAACTGTCGTTCAACCACAGTCGCCCGCGTTTCGGTTGCTTGTGAGGCACTTTTAGCCCCTCCCGTCGCCAGATGCGCTCAACCCGCTTGACGTTCACGATCCAGCCAGCCTGGTGCAGCATCGCCGTGATGCGGCGATAGCCATAGCGACCATACTGGAGGGCGAGCGCCGTGATGTCCGCAGTCAACGCCGCTTCATCATCCGGAGTCTTTGCGATCTTGCGCTGCGTGGAACGATGCTGACCCAAGACTCGGCACGCCCGTCTCTCGGACACCTTCAGTTCATCGATCACATGGTCCACGCAAGCGCGGCGACGGGCGGGGCTCAGAAGTTTCCCTTGGCGGCCTCCGCTAAAATCATCTTGTCCAAGGTGAGGTCGGAAACGGCGCGTCGGAGCCGGGCATTCTCCGCTTCCAGCTCCTTCAGGCGCTTTACCTGGTCGCCCTTCAAGCCGCCGTATTCGGAACGCCACCGGTAATATGTAACTTCCGTCACGCCTATCGACCGGATCGCCTCCGCCATCGATTTTCCCTGCGCATTCAGCACGTCAACCTGGCGAAGCTTCGTGACGATCTCTTCTGCCTTGTGTCTTTTCGCTGCCATTTCAATGTCCTTCTGAGGCTCATAAGCCATACTTCATGAAGGATCACTTTGCAGGGGGCAGGCCATGGCGATAGTGCGCCGGACGCTTGCCGGCTATGCTGTGCACCCGAATTTCGGCGCTGTGCTGATGATCGGCCTCGGCTGCGAGGCCAACCAGATTTCCGACATCCTCGCCGAGCGCGGCCTTTCCGCCGGCACGGGCCTGCGTACCTTCACTATCCAGGAGCAGGGCGGCACCGCCAGGACCATCCAGCACGGCATCGAGCAGATCAAGGCGATGCTGCCGGCGATCAACGACGTCAAACGCGAGCCGTTGCCCGCCTCGCACATCGTCGTCGGCTTGCAATGCGGCGGCTCGGACGGCTATTCCGGCATTACAGCCAACCCGGCGCTGGGCGCGGCCGTCGACCTCCTGGTGAAGAACGGCGGCACGGCTATCCTTTCCGAGACGCCGGAGGTCTACGGCGCTGAACATCTCCTCACGCGCCGCGCCTGCAGCGAGGAGGTGGGCCGCAAGCTCATCGACCGTATCGAATGGTGGAAGGAATACTGCGCCCGCAACGGCGCCGAGATGAACAACAATCCGTCGGCCGGCAACAAGGCTGGCGGCCTGACCACCATCCTGGAAAAGTCCCTCGGCGCTGTTGCCAAAGGCGGCACCACGCCGCTCAACGGGGTCTATCAATATGCCGAGCCGGTCACCGCGAGCGGCTTCGTTTTCATGGATTCGCCCGGCTTCGATCCAATCTCGGCCACCGGGCAGGTGGCCTCGGGCGCGAACCTGATCTGCTTCACCACCGGCCGGGGCTCTGCCTTCGGCTGCATGCCCTCGCCCTCCCTCAAGCTTGCGACCAACACCGAGACCTGGAACCGCCAGGAAGAGGACATGGACATCAACTGCGGCACGATCATCGACGGCACAGCCACCATCGAGGGCCTCGGCGCGGAAATATTCCAGATGATCCTCGACTGCGCATCCGGCAAGCCCTCGAAGAGCGAGCTCTTCGGCTACGGCCAGGACGAGTTCGTTCCCTGGCAGGTCAGCGTGGTCACGTGACTAGGAGACCTGTGCGCGGAAATTTATAGACGGCTGAAATTATTGATGATTCAATTCCTTTGTCGAATGATGGAGGTGCGTGATGAGCCGTCGCCAGATTGGTCAGGAAGCATTCGGGTTTGCAGTCGATCGGTCCGGCACTTCTTCGCTCGATGAACTTGCCGACCTGATCGATTGGGCACCGGTTGATCAAGCGCTGGTCGTTATTTCATGCGCGGCCAGGGGCGAGCCGGCATGGCCGCCGCTCGCCCTGTTCAAGGCGATGCTATTGTCGATCTGGTATGACCTGTCGGACGTGAAGTTGGCCGAGGATCTGGATGATCGGGCTTCGTTTCGTCGGTTCTGCGGCTTTTCCCGCTCGGAACCGACGCCAGAGCGCACCGCCTTCGTTCGGTTTCGCCGGAGCCTTTTCGCCTAGGTCTGGACAAGACATTGTTCGAAGCGATCACCAGTCAGCTCAAGGCAAGGGCAATTCGGGTGAAGACCGGCACGCTTGTCGATGCGACGATCATTGCTTCGGCCAGTGAGGACGATGGCGAGGGTCATTGGGTCAAGCACAAGGGCCGTCCGGCGGTCCATGGCTTCAAGGCACATGTTGGCGCCGACGCCGATACGGCTCTTGTCGAAGAGATCGCCGTTACGCCAGCCAACATCAACGACGGAAAGGCCGGTCCTGACGCGTTGCCGGACAATCACGGCGATGTTTATGCCGATAGCGCCTATCGCGGTGACCATTTTGGCAAGGCGGTCATCGCGAAGGGTGGCACACCGCACATTGTCGCCACAGGCATGTGGGGACGCGACGAAGCCGAAATCCGAGCACGTCTCAATGCCTGGAACCAACCGATCCAGCGTATCCGCGGTCGGATCGAGAAGATCTTCGGGACCTGGAAACGAAGTTACGGTCTGCGCCGGATGCGATGGTGGGGGCCTGCAAAGGCAGGCGTGCAAATTCGCCTGACCGCCATCGCCTACAATATGAAACGGGGTTTGCAGATCATTGCCGCGGCCGAATAGGCCGTGGAGCCACACGCAGGGCGCTCCGCCGCCCAACCAAGGCGCACCGGAGCGCTACAGGTCCCCGCATGCCGCCGGAAGCCTAAGAAAATGCAGGAAATTCAGCCGTCTATAAATTTCCGCGCACAGGTCTCCTAGCTTAAGATTGTTTTCGCAATTGCCGACGCTGCCCCGACATGGGCGCGGCAGGCAGAGGCGGCCGCATCCGGGTTGTTGGCGTCGATCGCCGCGAAAATCTCGCGGATTTGCGACGGTCCCGACGTCATGCGGTTTGACGTCGAGAGGGTCATGACACGCAGGCGTGAAATGCGGCTGTTCAGTCGGCTGACGATTTCCCAGGCGATATTGTTGCCGCCAGCTTCGAAGACGATCTTGTAGAATTCCGTCGTCGCGTCAAGCACGCCGACAGGGGAGTTCTGCCTGGATGTCCGTTCCAGTTCGCCCATCGCCTTGCGGAGCTCAGCCTTGATCTCAGGGCCGGCAACCCTTGCACAGTCGGCAACGGCGGTCGATTCCAGCGCGGCGCGAATCTCGTAGATCTGGCGCGCATCGTCCCAATTGAGGGTAGCCACGATCGGACCCTGCTTTGCCAGCATCTCGACAAGGCCTTCCGCCTCGAGGTGACGGATAACCTCGCGGATGACGGACCGCGAGACGCCGAGCTGTTCGCACAGCGTTCGTTCGACCAATCGTTCCCCCGGCTCGAACAGGCCGCCGATGATGGCGCGACGCATGCGATCGAGTGCGATCTCCCGAAGCGTCGCGGGCGGCGTTTCAATGCGGAGGGCCGCAAGGTTCTCGGCGTTCTTTGTCATGGTCACAGTCATAGCCTCAAAAAAAGTTTCAGACAATGGCTTGACACTTTGTCTTATGGTATACCAAGATATGAGCAGATGAAAGACAGGAGGACGCCACGGTGACGCTGGTCCAGAAAACGCTGCTGCATGTGGAAACGACGTTCGTGGAGGGTGGCAAGGAGGCGGCCAGGCCGCTCAAGCTGATCGCCGCCATAGCCGTCGTGAAGAACCCTTGGGCGGGGCGGGGTTTCGTGGAAGACCTGAAGCCTGAGATCCACGCGGTCGCTCCCATCCTGGGCGAGCTCCTGACCAAGATGATCATCGACGAAGCCGGCTCCGGCGAGGCCGTCGAGGGTTATGGTAAGTCGGCCGTGGTCGGCCTCGATGGAGAGGTCGAGCATGCATCGGCTCTGATCCACACGCTGCGGTTCGGCAATCACTATCGTACCGCCGTCGGCGCCAAGTCCTATCTTGCCTTCTGCAATACCCGCGGCCCGGCCAATGCTCCCATCATGATCCCGCTGATGGACAAGAACGACGAGGGGCGCCGCTCGCATTACTTGACGATCCAGTGCGCCATTCCCGATGCGCCGGCGGCGGACGAGATCGTGATCGCGCTGGGTGCCTCCATCGGAGGTCGGCCGCATCACCGCATCGGTGACCGCTATCAGGATCTCAAGGAGCTGGGTCACGATGTTGCAAACCCTGCCGCGGTCTAAAACCTTCTCGGGGACAACCTATCTCGAAAAAGGCGAGGGAAGGGAGACCGTCGTTCTCGTTCACGGGGTCGGCATGCGTATCGAGGCGTGGACCCCGCAGATCGAGAGCCTCTCGCGGAGCCGGCGCGTGATCGCGGTCGATCTTCCGGGGCACGGCTTTAGCGCTCCGCTCGAAGGGCCGCCCGAGCTCTCGGGATTTGTGAGTTGGTTCAGCCGCTTTCTGGACGAGATCGGCGCCGGACGGGTCAATGTCGCAGGCCATTCGATGGGCGCGCTGATTTCCGCCGGGATCGTCGCAACGGCTCCGGAGAAGGTGAAGCGGGTCGCGCTGCTGAATGGCGTGCATTGCCGTAGCCCGAAGGCGCGGGCAGCGGTCGAGGCGAGGGCGCGCGAGATCGCCTCCGGCATATTCGACCGGGAGGCTCCGCTGGGGCGCTGGTTCGCGCCCGAGGAGCACGATACCGATGCCTATCGCCTCGTGCGTGATCTCCTGCAGGCGGTTGACCCGGCGGGCTATGCGGCCGCTTACACCGCTTTCGCCACCGGGGATTCGGTCTATTCGGACTGCTGGCCGCGTGTGGAATGCCCGGCGCTGTTCCTGACCGGCGACGGTGACCTGAATTCGACGGCGGCGATGGCGCGGGAGATGGCGGCCGTGGCGCCGAAAGGACAGGCGGTGATAGTCGAGGGACACCGCCACATGGTGAACCTGACTGCGCCGGATGCCGTGACGGCGGCGCTCGCCGACTGGCTCGCCGCGGACTGAAACAATCGGCCGTCCAGGCCTTGGGAGGAGAAGCATGACATTCGATGCAAGAGCTCTTCGCGATGCCTTCGGCGCGTTCCTGACCGGCGTGACCGTGGTGACGACCGTGGATGCGACGGGTGCGCCGATCGGCTTTACGGCCAACAGTTTTTCCAGCGTGTCGCTCGATCCGCCGCTGCTTCTCGTCTGCCTTGCCAAGACCTCGCGCAACTATGCCACCCTGACCGGGGCAAAGGGTTTTGGCGTCAACATCCTCGCCGAAGGCCAGAAGGACGTCTCCAACACTTTCGCGCGTCCGGTCGAGGACCGCTTCGCGGCCGTCAGTTGGAAGCCCGGCCCGTTCGGCGCGCCCGTCTTCGCCGATGTCGCGGCCTGGTTCGACTGCTCGACGCACGACGTTGTCGATGCCGGTGACCATGTCATTCTGATCGGCCGCGTCGAGGGCTTCGAGAACAGCGGCAAGACCGGCCTCGGTTATGCGCGCGGCGGCTATTTCACGCCCGCGCTCGCCGAGCGGAGCCTGCTTGCCAATACCGACGGAAGCCTTCTGCTCGGCGCGGTGGCGGAACGCGACGGCGCGATCCTGCTGGTCGATGACGGCAAGGACGGCTGGACGCTTCCCTTCATCGAGAAGGCGGAGGGCGAAGGCATGGACGCGCTCGAGGCCCATGTTCGCGACGTCATCGGCCCCGCTCTCCAGCCCGGGATGCTCTACTCCGTCTATGAGGATAACAAGACGGGTCGCCAGCACGTGGTTTATCGCGCCGCACTCGGCGAGGGCGCGCTGAAGGCTGGCCGGCTGTTTCCGCTGCAGGCGCTTCCGGTGGACGAAGTCGCCGACGGTGCGGTGCGCGACATTCTCAAACGCTATGCGCAGGAAAGCACGCTCGGAAACTTCGGCGTCTATTTCGGCAACCAGGAAAAAGGCCGGGTTCACGCCATGGCTGCGAAGGGGTGATATCCATGAAATTCTCTTTGTTCGTTCACATGGAACGGCTGGATGCCAGCCAGAACCATCAGGAACTCTACGAGGAGTTCATCGCGCTCTGCGAGATCGCCGACAAGGGCGGCATGCATGCCATCTGGACCGGCGAGCACCACGCCATGGACTTCACCATCGCGCCCAATCCTTTCGTCAATATCGCCGATCTCGCCCGCCGCATGAAGAACGTACGCCTCGGTACCGGCACGGTGATCGCGCCCTTCTGGCATCCGATCAAGCTGGCCGGTGAAGCGGCGATGACGGATATCATCGCCGACGGACGGCTGGATGTGGGCATCGCGCGCGGCGCCTACGGCTTCGAATACGAGCGGCTGCTGCCGGGTCTCGACGCCTGGGGCGCGGGCCAGCGCATGCGCGAGTTGATCCCGGCGGTCAAGGGCCTCTGGGCGGGCGACTACACCCATGACGGCGAATTCTGGAAATTCCCGAAGACCACCTCCGCGCCCAAGCCCGTGCAGCAGCCCCATCCGCCGCTCTGGGTCGCGGCTCGCGATCCCAACAGCCACGAATTCGCCGTCGCCAACGGCTGCAACGTGCAGGTGACCCCGCTCTTCAACGGCGAGGCTGAGATCGCCAGCCTCATGGAGCGCTTCAACGCGGCCTGCGAGAAGGCGGAAGGAATGCCGCGGCCGAAGATCATGCTGCTGCAGCATACCTACGTCGGTTCCGACGAGGAAGATGTCGTCCGGGCCACGAATGAAGTGAGCGTCTACTACAATTACTTCTTCGCCTGGTTCAAGAACGAGCGGCCGATCCATCAGGGCTTGATCGAGCGCCTTTCCGAGGAGGAACTGGCGGCCAATCCGAACCTCACGCCCGCAAAGATGCGCGAGAACCTGCCGATCGGCTCGGCGGCCGAAGTGATCCGGCGCCTGAAGGTCTACGAGGATCTCGGCTATGACGAGTATTCCTTCTGGATCGACACGGGCATGAGCTTCGAGCGCAAGAAGGCGTCTCTCGAGCGTTTCATCGCCGATGTCATGCCCGCGTTCCGGTGAGGTGACCATGCAGAGCTTCCAGCAATATGTGGATGGCGCATTCGAGGACGGCTCGGCCCGCTTCGATTCCGTCGATCCGGCGACCGGCGAGGTCTGGGCCTCGATGCCCGAGGCGCGGGAGGCGGACGTCGACCGCGCGGTCGCGGCGGCCGAAAGGGCCTTGTGGTCCGGCCCGTGGGCGTCGATGACGGCGACGGCCCGCGGAAAGCTGCTCTATCGCCTTGCTGATCTGGTGCAGCAGCATGCTCCGCGCCTTGCGGAACTGGAAACGCGCGACACCGGGAAGATCATCCGCGAGACGTCCGCACAGATTGCCTATGTCGCGGACTACTACCGCTACTACGCCGGCCTTGCCGACAAGATTGAGGGCGCGACGCTCGCGATTGACAAGGCGGACATGGATGTGTGGACTCGCCGCGAGCCGATCGGGGTCGTGGCGGCGGTGGTGCCGTGGAACAGCCAGCTTTTCCTCTCGGCCGTGAAGATCGGCCCGGCGCTGGCCGTCGGCTGCACGCTGGTCGTCAAGGCCTCGGAGGACGGTCCCGCGCCGCTGCTCGAATTCGCGCGGCTGGTGCATGAGGCGGGCTTCCCGCCGGGTGTCGTCAATGTGCTGACCGGCTTCGGCCCCGCCTGCGGCAGCGCGCTGACACGCCATCCCGGCGTCGATCATATCGCCTTCACCGGCGGACCGGCGACGGCCGCCGCCGTGGTGCGCAATTCGGCGGAGAACCTTGCCACGACGTCGCTGGAACTCGGCGGCAAGTCGCCCTTCGTCGTCTTCGCCGACGCCGATCTCGAAAGTGCCGCCAATGCGCAGGTCGCCGGTATCTTCGCCGCGACGGGGCAGAGCTGCGTGGCCGGCTCGCGCCTCATCGTCGAGGCTTCCGTGAAGGAACGGTTCCTTGAAATTCTCAAGGCCAAGGCGGAGGCCATCCGCATCGGCACGCCGCTCGACATGGCGACCGAGGTCGGGCCGCTCTGCACCCGCCGCCAGCGCGATCATATCGAGCAGGTCGTCGCCACGTCGATCGCTGCCGGCGCGAAGCTGGTGACGGGCGGACGGGCCGGGGAGCAGGAAGGCTTCTATTACCTGCCGACCATCCTCGATTGCGACGGCGTTTCCGCTGCCTCGGCCGATACGGAGCTCTTCGGGCCGGTACTCTCCGTCCTCTCCTTCTCGGATGAGGAAGAGGCCGTGCGGCTTGCGAACGCTACGCCCTACGGGCTCGCCTCCGGGGTGTTCACGCGCAATCTCGCGCGTGCCCATCGCATGATCCGCCGCATCCATGCCGGCGTCGTCTGGGTCAACACCTATCGTGCGGTCTCACCGATCGCACCCTTTGGCGGCTATGGCCAGTCGGGGCAGGGGCGCGAGGGCGGCCTTGCCGCTGCGCTCGACTACACGAAGACCAAGACCGTGTGGCTTCGGACGTCGGACGATCCGATCCCCGATCCTTTCGTGATGCGGTGATGGCCATGTTCGTCGAGATCCGCACCTACAGACTGAAGAACGGCGGCATTCCCGAATACCTCAAGGTGGTCGGAGAAACCGGTATTTCGATCCAGAAGAAACATCTCGGGAATTTGGTCGGATACTTCTCTTCGGAGATCGGCCCCATCAACGAGATCGTCCATATCTGGACCTTCGAGAGCCTGGACGACAGGCAGGCGCGCCGCGCGCGGCTCGCCGCCGATCCCGAGTGGCAGGCCTTCCTCCCGAAGATCCGTGACCTGATCGTCACCGCTGACAACAAGATCATGACCCCGGCCGCCTTCTCGCCGCTTGGCGGCAGCGCGCCGGCATGAAGACCAATCAACCGAACCGGGAGGACGGAAACATGAAAAGCACGATTGCACTGGCGCTTCTTTCGACGGCGCTTTTTTTCGCGGGACAGGCTGCGGCCGAGGACATGGTCTTCACCAGCTGGGGCGGCACCACGCAGGATGCCCAGAAGACCTATTGGGCCGAGCCCTTCGCCTCCGAGAGCGGCGTCACGGTGACCCAGGACGGCCCGACCGACTACGGCAAGATCAAGGCCATGGTCGAGGCCGGAAACGTGACCTGGGACGTCGTCGACGTTGAGGGCGACTATGCGGTCCAAGCCGGCAATGCCGGCCTTCTCGAAAAGCTCGACTTCTCCGTCATCGACAAGAGCAAGCTCGACCCGCGCTTCGTGACGGACTATTCCGTCGGCAGCTTCTATTATTCCTTCGTGATCGGCTGCAACAAGGATGCCGTCGAGGCTTGCCCGAAGACCTGGGCGGAGCTTTTCGACACCCAGAAGTTCCCCGGCAAGCGCACCTTCTACAAGTGGTCGGCGCCGGGCGTGATCGAGGCAGCGCTGCTCGCTGACGGCGTGCCCGCCGACAAGCTCTATCCGCTCGATCTCGACCGCGCCTTCAAGAAGCTCGACACGATCAAGTCGGACATCGTCTGGTGGGACAGCGGCGCCCAGTCGCAGCAGCTTCTCGCCTCCGCCGAGGCGCCGTTCGGCTCGTTCTGGAACGGCCGCCTGACGGCGCTCGCCGAGACGGGCGTGACTGTCGAGGCGTCCTGGACCAACAACATCACCGCCGCCGATAGCCTCGTCGTGCCGAAGGGCGCGAAGAACAAGGACGCCGCGATGAAGTTCATCGCCCAGGCGACGAGCGATTCCGCCCAGGCCCAGTTTGCCACGGCGACCGGCTATGCGCCGATCAACCTCGACTCCAGCACGCTGATGGATGCCGAACTGCGCAACTCGCTGCCGGACATGCAGGCCGACACCCAGGTCAATGCCGACATGAGCTACTGGGCCGAGCACCGCGACGAGATCGGCACGCGCTGGTACGCCTGGCAGGCGGAATAACGCCGTCTCCCAAGACGATGGCGGGCCGGCGTCTAGCCGGTCCGCTTCCCGACCCACTGGATGATCGACCATGGCTGTTACGGTAGCGACGGGCGCCGTCAAGACAAAGCGTGAGGGCACGCTCGGCTATCTCCTGCCGGCCTTGCTGCTCATCGCCCTCTTCTTCATCGTGCCTGTGCTCATGCTCCTGCTGCGCAGCGTGCTGGAGCCTGAAGTGGGCCTGCAGAACTACGAGGCCCTTCTCGGCTCGACGACCTATCTGCGCGTCTTCCTGAACACCTTCCTAGTGGCCGGCGTCGTCACGCTGGTCTCGATCGTCATCGGCTATCCGGTTGCCTGGCTGCTCGCCATCATGCCGGAAAAGTGGTCGCGCATCGTGCTCGCGATCATCATCCTGTCGATGTGGACGAACCTGCTTGCCCGCACCTATGCCTGGATGGTCCTGCTCCAGCGCACGGGCGTGATCAACAAGACGCTGATGGGGCTCGGCCTGATCGACAAGCCGCTGGCGCTCGTCAACAATCTCGTCGGCGTCACGATCGGCATGACCTACATCATGCTGCCTTTCGTCATCCTGCCGCTGATGGGCGTCATCCGTACCATCGACCCGGCGATCCTGCGGGCTGCCGCACTCTGCGGCGCCGGCAGGATGCAGTGCTTCCTGCGCGTCCTGCTGCCGCTCTCGCTGCCCGGCATCGCCGCCGGCGCCCTGATGGTCTTCGTCATGTCGCTCGGCTATTTCGTCACGCCCGCCCTGCTCGGCGGTACCTCCAACATGATGCTTGCCGAACTCGTCGCCCAGTTCGTCCAGTCGCTCGTCAACTGGGGCATGGGCGGCGCGGCCGCGCTGGTGCTGCTGGTCGTCACGCTGGCGCTCTATGCGGTCCAGCTCAAATACTTCAATCCGGCGCGGGGGAGGTAGCCATGCTGCTCGATTTCGACAAGCTCGGCGGCCTGAAGGCCTTTCTCATCGCGCTGACCGCTCTGGTCTGCCTCTTCCTCATCCTGCCGATCGTCTTCATCGCCGCGCTCTCCTTCGGATCGTCGCAGTGGCTGATCTTCCCACCGCCGTCCTGGACCTTCAAATGGTATCAGGACCTGTTCGCCGACCCGCGCTGGCTCTATTCGGCGCTGACCAGCCTCAAGATCGCCGCGATCGTCACGGTGCTGTCCGTTGCGATCGGGTTCCTCGCCGCGCTCGGGCTCGACCGCGGCCGGTTCCCCGGTCGGGACCTCCTTCGCGCGTTGTTCCTGACGCCGATGATCCTGCCCGTCGTGGTGTTGGCGGTGGCGCTCTACGCGCTCTTTCTCAAGCTCGGCCTTGCCGGCACGACGCTCGCCTTCATCATTGCGCATTTCCTGATCGCGCTGCCCTTCTCGATCATCTCGATCGGCAATGCCCTGGAAGGGTTCGATCGGTCGATCGAAGATGCGGCGATCCTGTGTGGGGCGAGCCCCTGGGAGGCGCGGTTCCGTGTCACCGTGCCAGCGATCAGCCACGGTCTTTTCGCTGCGGCGGTCTTCTCGTTCCTCGCCTCCTGGGACGAGGTGGTTCTGGCGATCTTCATGGCGAGCCCGACGCTACAGACTTTGCCGGTGAAGATCTGGTCGACGCTCCGGCAGGACCTGACGCCGGTTATCGCGGCGGCCTCCACACTTCTCATTGCCTTCACGATCCTCCTGATGATCGTTGCGGCGCTCTTCCGCAAGGGACGAAAAGCATGACCCAGCCCTTCCTCAGTATTCAAGGCATCCGCAAGTCCTTCGGTGCGGTGACCGCGGTGAAGAACGTCAGCATGGACATCGCCGAGGGCGAGTTCATGACCTTCCTCGGCCCGTCGGGCTCGGGCAAGTCGACGACGCTCTACATCCTCGCCGGCTTCCAGAATCCGAGCGGCGGCGATATCCTGCTGAACGGCCGGAGCCTGCTGTCGACGCCATCGCACAAGCGCAACATCGGCATGGTGTTCCAGCGCTACACGCTCTTTCCGCATCTTTCCGTCGGCGAGAACGTGGCCTTCCCGCTGCGAATCCGCCGCCTGCCGCAGGCGGAGATCGCCGAGCGCGTGAAGGCCGCGCTGAAGCTCGTTCATCTCGAAGGCTTCGAGGACCGCATGCCGGCGTTGATGTCCGGCGGCCAGCAGCAGCGCGTGGCGCTGGCGCGCGCGCTCGTCTACAATCCGCCCGTGCTTCTGATGGATGAGCCGCTCTCGGCGCTCGACAAGAAGCTGCGCGAGGAGATCCAGTTCGAGATCCGCCGCATCCACCAGGAGACCGGCGTGACGATCCTCTATGTCACGCACGACCAGGAGGAGGCACTGCGCCTTTCCGACCGCATCGCCGTGTTCAGCCAGGGTGAGATCGACCAGATCGGAACCGGCCCGGAGCTCTATGCCAATCCCGCCACCCGCTTCGTCGCCGGCTTCATCGGCGACAGCAACTTCCTGGACGCAGACCTCGTCGAGAGCAAGGAGGGCAGGGCGAAGCTGGCGCTCGCTGACGGGACGGTCGTTGACGGCGTGCCCCTTCACGGCGCAGTCGCCGACGGTGCGAAAGCCGCCTTGATGCTGCGTCCCGAACGCCTTTCCCTCACGCCGGGCGCGGATGCATCCGGTATCGCCGCAACCGTGCGCGACATCACATTCCTCGGAAACGTCATCGAGGTGGCGACGCAGACGGGCACCGGCGACGAACTGGCCGTGCGCCTGCCCTTCGGCCATGCGGCGATCTCCGGCCTCGCCCGTGGCGGGCAGGTCAGGGTCACGTTCGACGCGGCCAGCGCCCACGCATTCGCTTGAATTCGTCGCCCGGCAAGGAAATCATCATGGCACTTTCCGAACCACTTCTGCAGAAGCTGGACGATCCGGCGCTTGCGCTTGATCGTGCGCCCGTTGCCGGTGAATGGCTCGGCTGCGACGACGTCCGCAAGACGTTCGATGTCGTCAATCCGTCCACCGGCGAGATCGTCGCGACGCTTCCGGATATGGATCGTACGCATGCCGTCCGGGCCATCGAAGCGGCCTCGGTCGCGCATAAGGAATGGTCGAGGAGGACGGGCAAGGAGCGGGCGGCAATCCTGCGCAGGCTCCATGACCTGATGATCGCCCACGCCGATGATCTGGCGACGATCCTCACGACGGAGATGGGCAAGCCCTTCGTGGAAGCGCGGGGCGAAATCCTCTACGGCGCGTCCTATTTCGAATGGTTCGGGGAGGAGGCCAAGCGCGCCTATGGCGATCTTATCCCCGGCCATCAGCGCGACAAGCGCATCATGGTCGTCAAGCAGCCGGTCGGTGTCGTGGCGGCCATCACGCCATGGAACTTTCCGAATGCGATGCTTGCCCGCAAGCTGGCGCCGGCGCTGGCGGCAGGCTGTGCCATGGTCGCCAAGCCGGCCGCCGAGACGCCGCTGTCGGCCTTGGCGCTGGCGCGGCTGGCCGATGAGGCCGGCGTGCCGGCCGGTCTGTTCAGCGTCATCCTGACGAAGGATGCGGTGGAGATCGGCAAGGAGTTCACGTCGAACGAAAAGGTGAGAAAGCTCACCTTCACCGGGTCGACCGATGTCGGCCGCGTCCTGATGCGCCAAGGTGCGGACCAGATCATGAAGCTCGGTCTGGAGCTCGGCGGCAACGCACCCTTCATCGTCTTCGATGACGCGGACATCGACGCTGCGGTGGATGGCGCGATGATCGCGAAATACCGCAACAACGGCCAGACCTGCGTGTGTGCCAATCGCTTCTACGTCCAGGCGAAGGTCTACGATGCCTTTGCAGAAAGACTTGCCGCGCGAGTTTCGCGGATGAAGGTGGGGGACGGCTTCGAGGAGGGTGTCGAGGCAGGTCCCCTCATCGACGGAAAGGCCCTGGCGAAGGTCGAGTCGCACATAGCGGATGCGGTTGCGAAAGGAGCCACCATAGCCGTTGGCGGCAGCCCGCACGAGCAGGGCGGCCTGTTCTTTCAGCCGACGGTGCTGACCGGCGTTACGCCGGGAATGAAGGTGGCTCGCGAGGAAACCTTCGGTCCCGTCGCACCGCTTTTCCGTTTCGAGACCGAAGAGCAGGTCATCGAAATGGCGAACGACACCGAGTTCGGCCTTGCTTCCTATTTCTATGCGAACGACCTCTCCCGCGTGTTCCGCGTGGCGGAAGCGCTGGAATACGGGATGGTCGGCATCAACACGGGGCTGATCTCGACCGAGGTGGCCCCATTTGGCGGAATCAAGCAGTCCGGGCAGGGCCGCGAGGGATCGAGATACGGTCTCGACGACTATCTCGAGATTAAGTACCTCTGCGTTGGCTTAGTAACTTGAGGCGGAGCTGATAACCTAAGAATGTGATACCGTGTACAGGCATCGTCAAGCTAACGGGACTTGGATTCTGGCATCCGATGCTTGGCCATGATCGATCGTGACCCGCTCCATTGCTGCCATCGCTTCCCCGCCGAGATTCTCGCCCGCGCGGTTAAGCTCTACTTCCGCTTTCCGCTGAGCTTGAGCATGTTCGGAGTCATCCTGACAGCGAGAAGGACAGTCGTGTCGCATCAGATGATCCGGATGCGGGCAGAGAAATTCGGGCGAACATTCCCGATGACATTCGCAGACGCACGCCCGGCCGGCTTGGAGACAAATGGCGACTGGACGAAGTCGTCTTCTCGATCAGAGGCAAGAAACACCGGCTATGGCGCTCCGTCGACAAGGACGGTTTCGTTCTCGATGGGCTGGTGCAAAGCCTGCGCAACGCCAGGACGGCAAATCGTCTGATGTCCAAACTGGTAGAGAGACAAGGCCGTGCATCACGAGGCGACACCTACAACATTCTGTCCATCCACGACCGATCGCCAATGTGTTTCATATCCCACACAATAATATTCCCTCCAGCCATTATCGCGAATAGCGTACAGCGGCGATGAACCATTGGGGCAAGATTGCTCGGGCATGAACGGCCCACCGGGTGAGCGGCCTGCTATGACCTAAGACAGTTAAGTTTTCGACGCCATACGCTGCGTCTTAACTTTTTGGTATACCAACAGACGATCATATGATAGACGCAAAATCAGACCTTCTGCGGCTGCGACCCATCGGAGGCAAGGAGGGGTCGCCTACCACCATCTGGCTTACGATAGAGGGGAGCTAAGCTATGGAAATCGAACAACGGACAATCGACTTCATAACCGAGGCAGAGCGATACGGAAAAGAACGCGACCTGTTTCCGGTCTGGTTCGGGGCAAACGTCAATCTGACCTCGCTGGTAACCGGCGCGCTTCTTGTCGGCATGGGCCTGAACCTTTTTTGGGCCGCCTTCTCGATCGTCGTCGGCGTTTCGATCGGTACGATCCTCGTGGCGTCACATTCGGTGCAGGGACCACGCCTCGGCATTCCGCAGATGATCCAGTCCCGTGCACAGTTCGGCGTGTTGGGCGCTATCTTCCCGATGCTGTTCGTCATGTTCATCTATTTCGGCTTCAGCGTAAGCAACACGCTGCTCGCCGCCCAGACGGTAACCAGCGTTCTGGACGTTCCGCGCTTCGTACCGATCGTTGCGTTCACGCTCCTCAGTTTCGTCATCGCGCTCTATGGCTACAAGCTGATCCACGACACTCAGCGCTGGCTGACCTGGATTACCTGCTTCGTCTATGCGGTCGTGTTCTTGATCGTGCTGAGCAACGCGCCGGGTCTTGAGCATTGGCTGCCGACGGCGACGAAGCCGGCACTCATCTTTGCCGGCATCGGCGTGACGTGTACTTTCGCCCTGTCCTTCGCACCCTATGTCGCGGACTATTCCCGCTATCTGCCGAGCAACGTGTCGTCCAAGAAGGTGTTCTGGTATACGTTTGCCGGCATTGCTGTGGCGCTTTTTGCCATGATGCTTCTCGGCGCGCTGCTGGCCGTTCAGGTTCCGAATTTCAACGACAATTCTGGCGGCAGCCTCGCCCTGCTGTTCGGCAGCTTCTCGCCGATTCTCTACGTGTTGATCGTCTTCGCACTGCTGTGCATCAACGTGTTCAATTTCTATGGAGCGTTCATGGCTGTCGTGACGACCATTCAGCCCTTCGGAAACATGCGTTTCGGCTCATTGCAGCGGGCGGCGGTGATGATCGCGATCGCCATCGCCAATGCCGTGCTGTCCTATTTTGGTGACGGCGACTTCTCGACGATGTTCCTCAACTTCATCTTCCTGATGAGTTATGCGCTGATCCCGTGGACGGCCATTAATCTCGTCGATTACTATGTGTTGCGTCGTGGTAAATACAGCGTGGTGGATATTTTCGATCCGAACGGCATATACGGACGCTACAATCCCATCGCAATCGGCGCCTTCGTTGCAGCCATTCTGGCGGAAGTTCCATTCATCTCGATGTACTACTACACGGGTCCCGTTGCCGCCTATCTCGGTGACGTCGACCTGGCATGGATCGTCGGCGTGATCGTCGGGGCTGGCCTCTACTATTACCCGATGCGCGCCCGGCTGAACGAGACGGGTGCACTCCCGGCTGCCACGCGATAATCATCTTACGGAGCCGCAGCGATGTGGCTCCTTTCTCCGAAGGATTTTTCCGTGCAGCCACAACGCACCTTGCCCATCGTCGCTCGGCCGGCGCTACTGGTGGTCGATATGCAGAACGACTTCGTGCGCGCCGGCGCACCGTTCGAGGTTCCTGCCGCCCGGGAAACCATCCCGCCGCAACAACGCCTGCTTGACGCCTTCCGGGCACATGGCCTGCTGATCGTGTTCCTCAAGTGGATCGGCGTCGAAAACGACCCCTACCGGCATATGCAGGACAAGTTTACCTGGGCGCGCGGGCTTGCTGAGGATATCAAGGGATGTCGTCCCGGACATCCGCGTCACTATACGGATATCGACGCTCTGCGGGACTGTTGCGCTGTCATCGATGAATTGGCGCCGACTGACGATGAAATCCAGCTGACCAAACGCGGTTACGGTGGTTTCCTGGGAACTTCGCTCGACGAGATCCTGCGGGATCGGGGGATCGACGGCGTCGTTATCACCGGGGTCATGGCCGAGTGCTGTGTCGAGGACACGGCGCGACAAGCCTATCAGCTCCATTATCCTGCCGTGGTGGTTGCCGACGGCGTTGCCACCTATGACCCGAAGGCCACGGCGACGATGCTGGATGTCGTGGACAAGAATTTTGGATGGGTCGCGAATTCAACTGCCATTGTGCACTGGATAGAGACGCTGCGAAGATGAAAAGGCCATAGCGGAGGGGCGCCGGACCTCCCGCCTCTGCATGGAGTTCACGACGTTCGATGTGCGTACCCATCACCCGGTCAGAAGTGCTTCATACATGGCGGTGTGCATTTTCAATGCGGGCGATGGCACTCACTGCGAGGTGGGTGCGCTTCATCACTGTCAATGGTGCCGCATGTGAAAAATTCAATTCTGGGCGACTGTAATCCCAGTCGCCATCCAGGGGGTGATCGCCAGGAGTTGCGGCATTTAGCTTTTCTGCACGGCCCGCCGGCACAGCGTGGCAAGCTGCTTGGCGAAACTTCCAAGTTCTCCGCGCCGGATCACCAGGTAGATATGCCGGGAAAAGCCGGCGTGATCACCATTGCAATGGGCGCAGATAGTCGCCTCTTCGACGCGGCGGTTGCAAGCGGCGCCCGTGGCATCGTTCTGGAAACGTTCGGCCGCGGTAATGCCACGCCGCAATTGGTGGCCGCCGTGAAGTGAACAACGGCGGAGAGCATTGTCACCGTCGCGACTTCTCGGTGCCGACAAGGCCGTGTTCTGCCAGTCTATGGCGATGGCGGTGGTCGTGATCTGGAAGATGCAGGCGCAATTTTCGCGGGCCGACTTCGAGGACCGAAAGCCCGCATCCTGCTCGCCCTAATACACGATCGACTGGCAAGACGGGAAACAGTTCAATCGTTTAACTTATTCGGGAGGTGATATGCCGCATCGTTCAGCGAAGCGCGACGGTCGATCGTATTGGTCGTTTCGGCCGAAATGGCTGCATTCGTTGCCAAGCGTAGAATTGGACCATCGCTCGTTACACACCTATGCGGCCGCCGCAAGACGTGAAAAGTACTTTTGGAATCACTGCCGTCTCTGGGCGAGGATGAAAAACCATTCGTCGTTCAACAATGGCTTGTAGGCTCGCGCCCCGTCTGGGAGCGCTCCACGCGCTCAGTTTGGACCTCACAGCATAGAACCAACGCGACAGGAGTAGCTTCTTAGCTAGTTGTGGCATTACCAGAGGTTTGGAAGCCGTCCGAGATTGTTTGTCAATCTTCTGGTCAGTGCGACGCGCGAAATGAGCCCTCCCAAGGGGTGAAAGTCACCGCTTATTCTTTTCCGGGCCGAAGTGATTGCCGCGAGCCTGACTGCTTGCGCAGTGCGTTGGGTGTTATCCCGAAATTTGCGCGAAACCTCCGGCAAAAGTGCGAACTGCTTGCAAAGCCTACATCGAGGGCGACCTCGATCAGTGACTTGGACGTGCGCTCGATGAGGAGCATGGCTTTTTTCATGCGAATTTTCTCGTATGCCTCCGCGGGTGAAATGCCCGTATTCTTGTGGAAGACCCGCTCGAGCTGGCGACGGGAAAGTCCTACATTTATTGCTATCTCGTCGATGCCGATACGCTCGTCGAGATTCTGCTCCATACAAATCAGTGCGGCCTTGATACGGTCGTCGAAATGTACCGGAAGTGGGATTGGCGCACGGCTTTGGACCTCACGGCCTTCGCGCCGGCGGTCAAGTTGAAGGATTTCCAGGGCGTTCTTCTCCGCGTGCTCCCCTACGTGCCTGCGCACGAGAAGTGCGGCAAGGTCGGCAACTGAGCTGCCGCCAGCACAAGTGATAACGCCGGCATCCTCGACAAACAGCCGCTGCGATGTCAATCGGATGCCCGGAAAGCGGGCCTTAAACTCCGAATGGTGCAGCCAGCTGACACAGGCCTGCCTATTGCGCAGAAGACCTGCGTTGGCGAGGATGAAGCTTCCAGTGCAGACCCCTATGATTTTAATCTTCTTGCGCGAAGCCTCATGCAGGAATGCCATGGTTTCACGATCGAGCTGTTCCTCGACGTCGAGAAGGCCGCCGATGACGGCAATGTAGTCGAAGCGTTCCGGATCTCCCAACCTTGTTGTCGGCGAGACATTGATACCGCTGCTCGACCGAATCATGTGGGGCGTGGAACTTATTATATCCCAATCGCACAGGCGCCGGCCGGAACGGTCGTCGACGTCACTGGCAAGCCTGAGCGTATCGACGAACAGGGAAAACGCGCTTAATGTGAAATGCCGCGCCAGGACGAAGCCGACTCTGAGTTCGACGCCCGGACGATGGTGCGTCTTCGGCGGCTCCCGCCGGTTGGCGACGACGTATCCTATCCCACGTTCGAACATCACCGCTCCTTCCTGTCCGTGCGCCCGTCAGCCGGCCGTGCCAGGCAGGACATGGGCCGCCTCGGGGCGCCAGGAGAGCCAGACCGCAGCCCCCGGGGAAAGATCGAGCCCCTCCAGTTCGTCATGGCTCTTCTGCGCCTTCAGTTCCAATGCGGCGGCGGCATTCTCCAGATGGATGACCGCCGTGGCACCGACGAATTCCTCGCCGACGACCGACGCCTGTACGCTGTTATATCCTTCGCCCGGTGGTTCGTTGCTCAGATGGACACGGTCGTCCGAGACGACGAAGGTGGCCTGATCCCCCTTGCGCAACTGCGTGGCTGTATGGGATGTGACGATGAATTCCCCCGCCTGCGTGGCGATCTTCACGGACTGGCCACCGGCATCCGCCACGCTGCCGGAGAAGATGTTGGACGAGCCGAGGAATTCGGCGACGAAGCGGGTGCGCGGCGCCCGGTAGATCTCCTGCGGATTGCCGATCTGCTCGATCCGGCCCCGGCTCATGATCACGACGCGATCCGCCATCGAAAAGGCTTCGGACTGGCTGTGGGTGACATAGACGAAGGTGATGCCGAGTTCGCGCTGGAGGTTGGATAGCACCGTCTGCATCCGCACCTTGAGATGGGCGTCGAGCGCCGACAGCGGCTCGTCGAGCAGGAGAATCTGCGGTTCCGTCACGAGCGAACGGGCAAGCGCCACGCGCTGGCGCTGGCCGCCGGAAAGATGGTTGATGTTTCGCTCGGCGAATTCGCTGATCTGCATACGCTCCAGCCATGTATCGACCCGCTTTCGACGCGCCGATTTTTCCACGCCGCGCATGCGCAGGCTGAATTCGACATTCTCGCGCACGGTGAGGAAGGGAAACAGCGCCAGGCTCTGCCAGACCATGGGCGTGTCCCGTCCCCAGGTCGGCAGGTTGTTGATGCGCTTTCCGGCAAGCCGGATCTCTCCTTCGCTCGGCGTTTCGAGGCCGGCCAGCATGCGCAGCGTCGTCGTCTTGCCGCAGCCGCTGGATCCCATGATGGCGAGGAATTCGCCCTTGCGGATCTCCAGGTCTGTCTTCTCCACGGCGATGAACGCGCCGAAGTGCTTGGCGACGCCATCGAATACAACGAGAGCCTCTTCGGTCATGCTATTGAACTCCGGTGTTTTCGGCGGCGGCCTTCGGCGCGCTGCTGCGTTTCATGAGAAGTATCTGGGCGAGCACCACCAGCGTCATGGAGACGATGAAAACGAAGGTGCCGATGACATTGATGCGGGGGCTGACCTGCCCTTGCAGGAAGCCGAGCACCTTGACCGGCAAGGTCTCGTTGAGGCCGGAGACGAACCAGGCGACGGCGAATTCGTCGAAGGACACGGCCATGGTGATGAACAGCGCGGCAAGGATCGCCGGCTTGCAGAAGGGGATGATGACATGGCGCATCGCCATCCATTCCGATGCACCGAGGTTCCACGCGGCCGCCTCCAGCGACGGGTCCATCTGGGACAGGCGCAGCCGGATGATCGCCATGGCGAAGGGCGCGCACATGACCACATGCGCGATGATGACCGAATGGGTGGCGCCGGAGAGGTGGATGTTCGACAGGAAGGCGAGCATCGCAAGGCCCAGGATAACCACCGGAATGGTCGGCGGCAGGAGCGCGAGCGCGAGGTAAAGGGACTTGCCCATGAACTGATAGCGGAAATCGGTGTAGGCCGCGCCGAAGCCGATGGCCGTGGCGAGGACCGAGACGGTGAGGCCGGTCACCAGCGTGTTGCGCAGCCCCTCCCAGACCAACGGGTCGGCGGCCACGGTCTCGTACCATATGGTCGAGAAGCCGCCGAGCGGCAGGGAGGGAAACCGGTCGACATTGAACGAGAAGACGAAGCTGGCGCCGATCGGGGCGAAGATGAAGGCGAAGGCCAGCAGCAGGTAGAGCTTCAGGAGGAATTCGACCAGCGGATTGCGATTGAAGGCGTTCATCGTCCGCGCTCCTTGTAGGCGTAGCGGACCGCCGCGAATGCGACCATCAGCAGGGTTGCGATCATGGTCAGCGCGATCACCGCCGCCCGCGGCCATTGCTGGCCGGACTTGGTGGTGTCCGTGATCAGGATGGAGAGCGTCGGCGGATCGCCGCCGCCGAGATAGAGCGGACTCACGAAATCGCCGAAGGTGAGAATGAAACAGAAGAGCGCGGCGATGACCAGGCCGACCTTCGCCGAGGGCATGATAACCTCGAAGACCGTGCGCAAGCGCCCGCAGCCGAGATTGTGCGCCGCCTCGATGAAATTCCTGTCGACGAAGATCAGGCTGAAGAGCTGCAGCAGGACGACCAGCGGCAGACACAGGGTCAGGTAGCCGATCATCACCCCGAAGCTCGTGTTGAGCATGGTGAACGGCCCCAGCCCCATGCGGGCGAACAGGGCGTTGAAGATGCCGTTGTCCGAGAGGAATATCTGCCAGGAATAGACGCGCACGAGGTAGCTCGTGAAGAAGGGAATGACCATCAGGAAGATGGCCCACCGCCGCGCCGTGTCCGAAAGCTTGAAGGCGATCGCATAGGCCACGGGAAAGGCGAGCGCGGTGGCAATGGCGGCGCAGGCGGCCGAAAGGGCGAAGGTGCGGATATAGGCATCCCAGAAGACGCCCCGTCCAAGGATCCTGACCCAGTTGACGGTGTCGAAGTCCGGCTCCATCCGGAAGTTCCTGACCGTCCAGAAACTCAGGGCGATCAGGAACAGCAAGGGTGCGAGGAAGAACATGACCTGCCAGAGCAGCATCGGCAGGGAGAAGGTCAACCCGTATAGGGTAATCGGTTTGCGCATCTGGCTGGCTCCGGGCTCGGCATGTGGCGACTGGCCGGCGCTTGCAGGGGATCGCCGGGATGGGGGGCGGACCTCGGGTCCGCCCGGAGCGGGGCAGTGGAGATACCGCCCCGCAGTCGCAGACTATGCGCCCTTGTATTCGGACCAGAAATCGTTCCAGTCCTCGAGGCTCTGCTGGACGGGCAATTGCCGGTACTTGATGCGCCCGTTGCGGATCATGTCCATCACGTTGCTCTCGTTGAGCAGCATGCCCTGGCGCTTGGCCTCCTCCGGCGTCTCCTTGGCCAGCAGTTCCCAGCCCTTCCGGCTGGGGATAAGGCAGGGATAGGCGGCCATGTTTGCCGACTTCACCTGGCCCTTGGGCGAAGTGATGTACTGGATCCATTTCCTGGCCAAGTCGGCCTTCTGCGATCCCTTGCCGATGGAGAAGGATTCGGTGAATTGCAGGCCGCCCTCCTCCGGAATTACGCTGCGCACCTTGGCTCCGCTTCTTTCGAGCGTGCCGGTGATCCAGTCGCCGATGCCGGCCATGGCCAGCATCTGGCCGTTTTGCAGCGAGGAGAAGGTGCCGCCGTAGTCGAAGAAGCCACCGACCTGCGGGCGCAGCGTCTTTATCTTCTCCTGCACCTTTTCCCAGGCGCTCTCATCGATGTCATAGGGCGAGGCATTGCCTTCCAGCAGGCTGATCTGGCCGAGATTGGGCAGATGCCAGTCGAAATGCCCGACCTTGCCCTTGAGTTTCTCGTCCCAGAAGACGTTGTAGGTCGAGGCTTCCTTTTCCGTCAGCGCCTCGGTGTTGTAGGCGACACCGAGAAAGCCGAAGCGGGTGAGCACCGAGACCAGCTTGCCATCCTGCCAATGGCCCGGGAACTGCTGGAACTCGGGGAAGAAGTCGTCGAAGGCATAGTCCTTCGGATCGAGTTCCTCGATGTAACCTGCCGCATTCAGCTGCTGGACGTATTCCGCGTCCGACAGGATCAGGTCGAACGTGCCGGGGGGCGACTGGGCGATCAGCCCCAGCATGTTGTCGCCGCCGGTATAGTATTTGGGCTTGAACTTGACGTTGTTCTCCGCCTCGAATTCGGCGACGACGTCGGGTTCCGCATGTCCGTACCAGGCAAGCATGGTGAGTTCGACCGGGGCGGCGAAGGCCATCCGACCGAGGTATGGGGTGGCGAGAATTCCGCCGCCCACAATGGCAGTGCTTTTGAGAAGATCGCGTCTGGTCGGACGCTCCGGAATGATGGATTTGGTTGTCATTGCATTCCCCTTCGCTTGTTATTGGAACGAGGGTATGCAGTGCTCAGCCATTTGCAAAATTAATTCTCATAATTTTTGCATTTGGCTGCCTTATTGACGGACCAATTCCACATGGGCCCGGGTTGGGTCACCGGAGACCCCTGCTTCATCGAGGCGAGCAATGGCATGATTGACCAATCGGATGCCGGCATCCGACAGGCGCGGATGCTTGTAGAACAGGCCGACCCGGATTTCGGCGAGCGGTGGAAAACCGTCCTTTTCATCCAATATCCGCATGCCGGGCAGCATGGTGTAGCGGGTGAGCGCGCTGATGCCGAGACCGTTGATGACGGCATTCTGCAGTCCACCGATACCCGATCCGGTATAGGCAACGCGCCAACGGACGTTGGCGGCATCAAGCGCCTGGATCATACGTGAGCGATAGGCGCACCCTTCCGGATGGGCAGCGAGAGGAATTCCCTGGGCCCGGTCGAACTTGATGTCTTCCACCGCCGCCCAGACCGGCCGCTCGATCCAAGAGCGCGACAGGTATTGCGTACTTTCTCCGTTGACCATGGCGATTGCAATATCCAGTTCGTCGGCGCGAAGCCGGTCCAGGATTTCCGCGCTCCATCCGCAATGCAGCTCGAGCGATATTTCGGGATGCTGGCGGGTATACTCGGTGATCACGCCTTGCAGAAAGGCCACCGCGTAGTCGTTGGGCAGCCCAACGCGAATGACACCGGCGATTTTCGCCCGGTTGAAATAGGAGGCCGCATCGTCGTTCAATCGCAGGATTTCCCGGGCGTAGCTCAGAAGCATCTCACCTTCGCTCGTCAGCAGGAGTGCGCGGCCCACCTGCTTGATGATCGGCGAGCCCACCAGTTCTTCCAACCGCCGAATCTGCAGGGAAATGGCCGGCTGGGTCCGCCCCAGGGCCTCGCCGGCCTTGGTGAAGGCACCGAGATCGATCACGGAAACGAAGGTCCGCAGGAGGTCGGTCTGGAAATTGACGATGTGGCGCATGGATTTCGATTTCTCATACAAAGATGATGAATATAAATTTCTCATATTTTCGGACCGGCAGCAATTATTCCTCTCCGTTTTTGAAGAGGAGATGCCAATGCCGACTGATTCCGTATTCGCCGCCGAACTGCCATGGCCGGATTATGACAGCCGGGTCCGGGACGGTGCCGTGCCAATCCTCATTCCCATAGGATCCATGGAACAGCACGGCCACCATATGCCGATGCATGTCGACGTGCTCCTGCCCACCGAATTCGCCCGGCGGGTGGCGGGAGAAGTCGGTGGGTTGGTCGCGCCACCCTTCACCTACGGCTACAAGTCCCATCAAAAGTCCGGCGGGGGCAATCACCTGCCCGGAACGACCAGCCTCGACGGCGCCACGCTGGTCTCGGCGCTACGCGACGTCATCAAGGAATTCGCCCGCCACGGCGTGCGCAAGATATGCCTCGTCAACGGCCACTTCGAGAACTCCTGGTTCATCATCGAGGGTATCGACCTTGCGCTCCGCGAGCTCAAGTGGAGCGGTATCGAAGACATCAAGATCGTCGTACTTTCCTATTGGGACTTCGTCGACAAGGCGACGATCGCCAGGCTCTACCCCGACGGCTTCGCCGGCTGGGACCTCGAGCACGGCGGCGTGCTGGAGACGTCGCTGATGCTCGCCCTCTATCCGCATCTGGTCGAGCTGGACCGGGCGGTAGACCATGCGCCGGCAAGCTTTCCGCCCTACGACGTCTACCCGCCAAAGCCGGAATGGACGCCGCCGAGCGGCACGCTTTCCTCACCCAGGGACGCTTCCGAGGAAAAGGGCCGCATCCTTCTCGACGTCTGCGTCAAAGGCATCGTTGCGGCGCTGAAGACGGAGTTCCACGCTTGATGCCGCCCTTCGCGCGGCTGTAGACGAAAGAGCGGGCCGGCAAACATCCTTGCCGGCCCGCTCTTTCATTGATCACGCACCCTGCCTGTTGATTTGCACTGAGAGCTGACCCGGGATTGCGGGAAATTATCACTGAGATTTGACCCATGTTTCAATCATCCCTCGCGAGGTTTCAGCGGGGGCTCTGGAGTGATCGACATGGCGTTACTGAGCGTAATTCGACGCTGGCATTTTCGAGAGCATCTATCGATCCGGGAGATTTGCCGCAGGACCGGCCTGTCCCGGAACACTGTCCGCAAATACCTGCGCCTCGACGGCGTGGAGCCGAAGTTCAAGGTCCCGGAACGACCGAGCAAGCTTGATCCGTTTGCAGATCGGTTGTCGGCTTGGCTGAAGACCGAATCCAAGAAGGGCCGCAAGCAGAAGCGCACCCTGAAGCAACTCCATGCCGATCTGGTGGGCCTTGGCTATGACGGTTCCTATTGCCGAGTTGCAGCTTTTGCCCGGGAATGGAAGGCAGACCGGCAGAGGGAATTCCAGACGACCGGGCGCGGAACGTTCGTGCCTCTGGCCTTCGAACCAGGCGAAGCGTTCCAGTTCGACTGGTCGGAAGACTGGGCCATCATCGGCAATGAGCGCACCAAGCTGCAGGTCGCACATACGAAGCTAAGCTATAGCCGCGCCTTCATTGTTCGGGCCTATCTCCTTCAGACGCATGAGATGCTGTTCGATGCCCATAATCATGCATTCCGCGTGTTTGGCGGCATTCCCGGCCGCGGTATCTACGACAACATGCGCACGGCGATCGACAAGGTCGGCCGTGGCAAGGAGCGCGACGTCAATGTCCGTTTCCTGGCGATGGCCAGCCACTATGTGTTCGAGCCAGAGTTCTGCAATCCCGCGTCCGGTTGGGAGAAAGGGCAGGTCGAGAAGAATGTTCAGGATGCGCGTCACCGCTTCTTCCAACCTGTTCCGCGCTTTCCATCATTGGATGCCCTGAACGACTGGCTGGAGCTTCGATGCAAGGAGTTCTGGGCAAAGACCCCACACGGACAGATGCGCGGCACCATCGCCGACATCTGGGCCGAGGAGGCCTTGGCATTGATGCCGGTTACCCGACCGTTCGACGGCTTCGTCGAATATACGAAGCGGGTCACGCCAACCTGCCTCGTCCATCTGGAGCGCAATCGCTACAGCGTCCCGGCATCCTTTGCCAATCGACCGGTGAGCCTGCGGGTCTATCCGGATCGTGTCGTGGTCGCTGCGGAGGGCCAGATCGTCTGCGAGCATCGTCGCGTCATCGATCGCTCCCATGACCGACCGGGACAGACGATCTACGACTGGCGGCACTATTTGGCGGTCGTGCAACGCAAGCCAGGCGCTCTACGCAACGGCGCACCGTTCGTCGAGCTACCGGACGCATTCCGGGCTTTGCAGCAATATCTTTTGAAGAAGCCGGGTGGCGACCGGGAGATGGTCGATATCCTTGCCCTTGTTCTCCAGCATGACGAACAGGCCGTGCTATCGGCGGTCGACATGGCGCTGAAGTCCGGCGTCCCCACGAAGACGCACGT
>Ga0222427_100592_pt1 | contig 44635 bp, 34 predicted proteins | sample 2B20Ametagenome_FD_182890 | JGI IMG/M metagenome (GOLD analysis project Ga0222427, IMG submission 182890) | Enriched microbial communities from leaf-cutter ant dump, University of Wisconsin, Madison, United States - 2B20A (version 2) | ecosystem: Environmental > Terrestrial > Nest > Insects nest...
AAGCCTTGGTTATGTTGGCCCGCAAGCTGGCTCGGGTGGTATTCGCCTTGCTAAAAAGCGGAGACGAGTACCAACCGAAAACAGCCTAAAAATGCTTGGCCAAAACCATAGAATCTCCCACAGGGTCCGTGTTGTACCTGATAGAGATGTGTAGATACCCATGCAGCGATGAGGCCGGCATTAGCAACGATGTTGTCAGGTCTGGCCCAATCGCTGGCAAGCCAGCTCCCACAGGGTTTTGTGTTGTTTCACTAGTGCCTCTCTATCGCAAGGCCCCAGGCCATTAGCCTTTTCAAAGGGCAATTTCCGCCCGTCTCTGCTTCAATAGGCCACTGTATTGCCATCCTCTTTCTGGAGTCTTTGAAATGGAAATCTCGGGCAGTTCCGCATTCTATGCCGGCCTGGGCGCCATTCAGGCCGGTCAGCAACGGGTCGACCAGGCCGCCAGCCAGATCGCCAACAACACTGTCGAGCGCGCCGCCACCAGCCAGTCCAGCGACTTCCAGGCCGAGCGCCTGCGTTCCGTAGACCGCAGCCAGCAGATGGACATGGCCACCGCCACCGTCGAGCAGGCCATGGGCAAGCATCAGGTCGAACTCGGTGTCAAAGTGGCCAAAGCATCGGACGAAATGCTCGGTACCCTGATCGACACCTACGCCTGAGGCGCGACGCTTCAGGCTTCATCTTTCCTCGATACCCTTTATTCATCAGCGCCTTGGCGATTTTGCCGGGCGTTCGGCTGCGTGTTTTCTACACTTTTTGTAGCGACTTCCTACAAACGGGGGATGACGGAAATGCCATCGGCGGGGTGCTTGACAAGTTTTCGGCTTAAACGTAAGTTTCAAACAACTGTTTGACCGGAAGCCGGCATGGGTTTGTACGAGAAGTGTCTGCGCGGCGATCAGGCAAGGCGAAAACGGGCGAGGAAGCGGAGTTTGCTGGTTGCAAATGAGCATTCCGAGCCTGTTTTCAACGCAGCATGATCGTCGCGTAGGCACTTCTCGTACAAAGCCAGAGCTGGTCGGTGTGGTCTCTCTACAACAACCAGGATTCATCAGCAGAGGTTCATCGCTATGCCTGAATACAAAGCCCCCTTGCGTGATATTCGTTTCGTCCGTGATGAACTGCTCGGCTACGAAGCGCACTATCAGAGCCTGCCGGGTTGCCAGGACGCCACGCCGGACATGGTCGACGCCATCCTCGAAGAGGGCGCGAAGTTCTGTGAACAGGTACTGGCCCCGCTGAACCGCGTCGGTGACCTGGAAGGCTGCACCTGGAGCGAGTCCGGTGTTAAGACCCCGACCGGTTTCAAGGAAGCCTACAAGCAGTTCGTCGAAGGCGGCTGGCCGAGCCTGGCCCATGACGTCGAGCACGGTGGCCAGGGCCTGCCTGAGTCGCTGGGCCTGGCGATCAGCGAAATGGTCGGCGAGTCCAACTGGTCCTGGGGCATGTACCCGGGCCTGTCCCACGGCGCGATGAACACCCTGTCCGCCCACGGTACCGCCGAGCAACAGCACACCTACCTGACCAAGCTGGTCTCCGGCGAGTGGACCGGCACCATGTGCCTGACCGAGCCGCACTGCGGCACCGACCTGGGCATGCTGCGCACCAAGGCCGAACCTCAGGCCGACGGTTCCTATAAAGTCACCGGCACCAAGATCTTCATCTCCGCCGGTGAACACGACATGGCCGACAACATCGTCCATATCGTCCTGGCCCGCCTGCCCGATGCACCGGCCGGCACCAAGGGCATTTCCCTGTTCATCGTGCCGAAGTTCCACGTCAACGCCGAAGGCGGCGTGGGCGAGCGCAACGCGGTGACCTGTGGCTCCCTGGAACACAAGATGGGCATCCACGGCAACGCCACCTGCGTGATGAACTTCGACGCCGCCACCGGCTACCTGATCGGCCCGGCCAACAAAGGCCTGAACTGCATGTTCACCTTCATGAACACCGCTCGCCTGGGGACCGCGCTGCAAGGCCTGGCCCACGCCGAAGTCGGTTTCCAGGGTGGCCTGAAATACGCTCGCGACCGCCTGCAAATGCGTTCGCTGACCGGCCCGAAAGCGCCGGACAAGGCAGCTGACCCGATCATCGTCCACCCGGACGTGCGCCGCATGCTACTGACCATGAAGGCCTTCGCCGAAGGCAACCGTGCCATGGTCTACTTCACCGCCAAGCAGGTGGACATCGTCAAGTACAGCCAGGACGAAGAAGAGAAGAAGAAAGCCGACGCACTGCTGGCCTTCATGACCCCGATCGCCAAGGCCTTCATGACCGAAGTCGGCTTCGAATCCGCCAACCACGGCGTACAGATCTACGGTGGCCACGGCTTCATCGCCGAGTGGGGCATGGAACAGAACGTGCGCGACAGCCGCATCTCCATGCTGTACGAAGGCACCACCGGCATCCAGGCCCTCGACCTGCTGGGCCGCAAGGTGCTGATGACCCAGGGCGAAGCGTTGAAGGGCTTCACCAAGATCGTGCACAAGTTCTGCCAGGCCCAGGAAGGCAACGAAGCCGTCAAGGAATTCGTCGAGCCGCTGGCCGCGCTGAACAAGGAGTGGGGCGAACTGACCATGAAGGTCGGCATGGCCGCCATGAAGGACCGCGAGGAAGTCGGTGCTGCTTCGGTGGACTACCTGATGTACTCCGGCTATGCCTGCCTGGCGTACTTCTGGGCCGACATCGCCCGCCTGGCCGCCGAGAAACTGGCTGCCGGCACCACTGAAGAAGCCTTCTACACCGCCAAGCTGCAGACCGCGCGCTTCTACTTCCAGCGCATCCTGCCGCGCACCCGCACTCACGTTGCCACCATGCTGTCCGGTGCCAACAACCTGATGGCGATGGACGAAGAGCACTTCGGCCTGTCCTACTGATTCATCTGCTTCGGCGAAAAACGCCTGCCCTCACCGGCAGGCGTTTTTTTTCGCCTTGTGAAAACCTTGAGGGCCACAAGTTGGACTGTGGCGCCGCGAGCCCTGTGGGAGCCGGCGTTGCCGGCGATGAGGCCGGTATTGACGACACATCTCTCCAATTGATCCAGCAAATGAGCTTCAAGCTCCAGCCCCTTGCTGCCGTTAAAGAAATTGACGCCAAAAATTTATCTATTCATGTGCATTGTCGATACAGTGAAGGCACAATGACATTATCGATCTGCTGGATCGGAGAGTTCTCTTGTTTCGTTTTTCCGCTGTAAAAGTCAGTCATTTCCTTCCCGGAGCCTTCCTCCTGCTGTCCGGGCTCGCGGCCGCCTACGTGCGCGATCTGTCGGTGTTCTTCACCTCGCTGTTCAACGTACTGCCGACCCTGGTGCTGCTGCTCGGCGGCGCCTACTGCGCGGTTTACCGCCGGCAGCGCGAGCTGTTCCTGATGATCACCGTGTACATCGCCTACTACTTGCTCGACACCCAGACCGATTTCTATCGCGACCACGGTCGGGTGCGCGAGGACGCGGCGGTGGTGTTCCACCTGGTCTGCCTGCTGCTGCCCATGCTGTTCGCCCTGTTCGGCGCCTGGCAGGAGCGCACCCACCTGTTCCAGGACATGGTCGCGCGCTTCGCCGTGTTGCTGGCGGTGGGCAGCGTGGCGCTGGGCCTGGAGCAGAGCTACCCGCAGGCGTTGCTGAACTGGCTGGCCGAGATCCGCTGGCCGGCCCTGCACGGGCAATGGATGAGCCTGATCCAGATGTCCTACCCGGTGTTCTTCCTCGCCTTCGTGGTCCTGGTGGTGCAGTACTTGCGCGAGCCGCGGCCGTTGCATGCGGCGCAGATCATCGGTCTGATCGGCATCTTCTGGATGTTGCCGCAGACCTTCATCCTGCCCTTCACCCTGAACATCATGTGCAGCCAGGTGATGCTGATGATTGCCGCGGCGGTGTCCCACGAGGCCTACCAGATGGCCTTCCGCGATGAGCTGACCGGTCTGCCCGGACGCCGCGCGCTGAACGAGCGCATGCAGCGTCTGGGCCGCAACTACGTGCTGGCGATGACCGACGTCGACCACTTCAAGAAATTCAACGACACCCATGGCCACGATGTCGGTGACCAGGTGCTGCGCCTGGTGGCGAGCAAGCTGGACAAGGTCACCGGTGGCGGACGCGCCTACCGCTACGGCGGCGAGGAGTTCGCCCTGGTGTTCGCCGGCAAGACCATCGAGGAGTGCATTCCGCACCTGGAAGCGGTGCGCGAGATGATTGCCAACTACGCTATCCAGCTGCGCAATCAGGAGAGCCGTCCGCAGGACGACCAGCAGGGCCGCCAGCGCCGCGGATCGGCAGGCGGTGGTAGCGTGTCGGTGACCATCAGCATCGGCGCCTGTGAGCGCCTGGCCGAGCACCGCAGCCCCGACGAAGTGCTGAAAGCCGCCGACCAGGCGCTCTACAGCGCCAAGGGCGCCGGGCGCAACTGCGTGATGAGCCACGGTCAGAAGGAGCGCCGTGGGGCCATGCGTGTGGCGTGACCAAAACTGACTGCTCGGTCTCTAGATGACCCTATGTGTCGCAAAAGTTGTTCGGTTACACTTCTGGCCTTACGTTAACGGTCCGTCCAGGACTGCCCACGACTCAAGGTGTGAGAGGTTGCCATGGCTGACTACAAAGCGCCGCTGCGCGATATGCGCTTCGTCCTCAACGAAGTCTTCGAAGTCTCGAAACTGTGGGCAGCCCTGCCCGGACTGGCCGACGCGGTGGATGAAGACACTGCCATGGCGGTGCTGGAAGAAGCCGGCAAGGTCACCGGCAAGACCATCGCTCCGCTGAGCCGCGCCGCCGACGAGGAAGGCTGCCACTGGGACAACGGCAGCGTGCGCACCCCGGCCGGCTTCATCGACGCCTACAAGACCTACGCCGAAGGCGGCTGGGTCGGCGTCGGTGGCGACCCGGTATACGGCGGCATGGGCATGCCCAAGGTGATCTCGGCCCAGGTCGAGGAAATGGTCAACTCGTCGAGCCTGGCCTTCGGCCTGTATCCGATGCTGACCGCCGGTGCATGCCTGTCGATCAACGCCCACGCCAGCGAAGAGCTCAAGGAAAAGTACCTGCCGAACATGTACGCCGGTGTCTGGGCCGGTTCCATGTGCCTGACCGAGCCCCATGCCGGTACCGACCTGGGCATCATCCGCACCCGTGCCGAGCCGCAGGCTGACGGCAGCTACAAGGTCAGCGGCACCAAGATCTTCATCACCGGCGGCGAACACGACCTCACCGAAAACATCATCCACCTGGTACTGGCCAAGCTGCCGGACGCACCGGCGGGGCCGAAGGGCATCTCGCTGTTCCTGGTGCCGAAGTTCCTGGTCAACGCCGACGGCAGCCTGGGCGCACGCAACCCGGCCACCTGCGGTTCGATCGAGCACAAGATGGGCATCCAGGCCTCGGCCACCTGCGTGATGAACTTCGACGAAGCTGTCGGCTATATCGTCGGCGAGCCGAACAAGGGCCTGGCGGCGATGTTCACCATGATGAACTACGAGCGCCTGGGCGTCGGCATCCAGGGCCTGGCCTCGGCCGAGCGCTCCTACCAGAACGCCATCGAATACGCCCGTGACCGCCTGCAAAGCCGTTCGCCGACCGGCCCGCAGGCCAAGGACAAGGTGGCCGATCCGATCATCGTCCACCCGGACGTGCGCCGCATGCTGCTGACCATGAAGGCCCTGAACGAAGGCGGCCGCGCCTTCTCCACCTACGTCGCCATGCAACTGGACACCGCCAAGTACAGCGAAGACGCCACGACCCGCAAGCGCGGCGAAGACCTGGTGGCGCTGCTGACTCCGGTGGCCAAGGCCTTCCTCACCGACCTCGGCCTGGAAGCTGCAGTGCACGGCCAGCAGGTGTTCGGCGGCCACGGCTACATCCGCGAGTGGGGCCAGGAGCAACTGGTGCGTGATGTGCGCATCACCCAGATCTACGAAGGCACCAACGGCATCCAGGCCCTCGACCTGATGGGCCGCAAGGTGGTTGGCAGCGGTGGCGCCTTCTACAAACTGTTCGCCGACGAGATCCGCCATTTCACCGCCAGCGCCGGTAGCGAGTTGGGTGAATTTGTCAAACCGCTGAATGCCGCCCTGGACGACCTCGACGCGCTGACCGCCTGGGTCCTCGACCGGGCCAAGGGCAATCCCAACGAGATCGGTGCTGCTTCGGTGGAGTACCTGCACGCCTTCGGCTATGTCGCCTACGCCTACATGTGGGCATTGATGGCGCGTACGGCGCAGGAAAAGCAGGGCGAAGAAGACTTCTACGCCAGCAAGCTGGGCACCGCCCGCTTCTATTTCGCCCGTCTGCTGCCGCGTTTGCAGTCGCTGTGCGCGTCGGTCAAGGCCGGTAGCGAGTCCCTGTACCTTCTGGATGCGGAGCAGTTCTGAGGTAAATGGGTCATGTAAGCATTTGCTTACATGACGTGGTGACGATTGCCGTCTTTCCCGAAATTGGATCCGAAGTTAATCTTCTTTCCATGGACGAAGCGCAGGACGCGCAAAGTACATCACAAGGACGGAACGAAGGAAGCCTGCCCGGGACGGTGGGAAGAAAGGGAAGTCAAAGGGAAACAGTCTGAGAAAACCTCGCTTCGGCGGGGTTTTCTTTTGCCTGCGATTTTTACCCGGACGCCGCTAGCCCAGCACGTCCAGCGGCGACACTCCCATCTGCCTCGGGTCGATCTCTTCCTCCAGCAGGGTCCGCAGCAGCTCCACCGAAGCTTGCTGGCGCTGCGCATCGCGGAACACCAGACCGACCTTGAGCGGCACCCGCGGCTCGCTCAACGGTTTCCACAGCAGTTCCTGATCGTCCGAAGCCTCCTGCGCCCGCCCCGGTAGCACCGTCGCCAGCGAGGTGTGCGGCAGGCTGTCGAGAATCCCGCCCATATTGTTCATTTCCGCCTGCACCTGCGGGCGCCGGCCGAGGTTGGCCAACTGGCCCTGCCAGATCTGCCGTACCTGGAATTCCTCGCCGAGGAGGATCATCGGCAGTTCCGCCGCCTGCTTCAGCGAGACCTTCTTGAATTCGCGCAGCGGATGGGTGTTGGGGATCACCACCTGCAATTCGTCCTCGTACAGCAGCAGCCCGTGCAGCCCCGGCTGGCGCGGCGGCAGGTAACTGATACCGATGTCCAGGCTGCCGTTGAGCAGACGCCGCTCGATCTCCATCCCCGACAGTTCATAGATCTGCACCACAAGATGCGGCTGCGCCTTGCGTACCCGGTCGAGCAACTGCGGCACCAGGCTCGGCCGTACCGTTTGCAGCACGCCGATGGCCAGGGTGCGCAGGGCCTGGCCCTTGAAGTTGCGCAGGGCGTCGCGGGCGCGCTGCATGCCGTCGAGCAGGGGCAGGGCGTGGTTGTACAGGGTATGTGCGGCGAGGGTCGGCAGCAGGCGCTTGTTGCCGCGCTCGAACAGGCTGACATCGAGGCTGTGCTCAAGCTGGCGGATCTGCTGCGACAGGGCTGGCTGGGACAAGGACAGGCGTTCGGCGGCGCGGCCGACATGGCCTTCTTCATACACCGCGACGAAATAACGCAGTTGGCGGAAATCCATAAGACTTACTTATCGAAAATGCTCGAAAAACGAAATGGCCCCGGGGCCGTCGGAGGCCTACTCTACGCCCGTATTCACAAGGTTTACAGGCCCAGAGGGCGCAATGAACACCGTACATGTGGATGGCGTTTACATAGGCAAGGCTAAAAATCTCGGTTATGGACTCATGACCGATATCGATAAGGAAGAGGTTGCACGGCGGCTCTGGTTATGGCCGCAGGGGCTTGGAAGCGACGAACACGGCGACCCACGTTTCCATACCGGCCCGGAACGGGCCCTGCACCACTATCCGGCCGAGCACTACGCCTGGTGGCGGAAACGTTATCCACAGGTGGACTGGCAGGCCCCGGCGTTCGGCGAAAACCTGTCGACCCATGGCGTCGATGAGCACGATGTCTGCCTCGGCGACCTGTTCCGCTGGGGCGGCGCGTTGTTGCAGATCAGCCAGCCGCGCTCGCCGTGCTATCGCCTCAGCCATCGCTGGGGCTTGCAGGAACTGCCGCAACTGGCCCAGGAAACCGGGCGCTGCGGCTGGTTCTACCGGGTGCTGAAACCCGGCTTCGTCAGCGCCGACGAACCGTTCGAACTGATACAGCGCAGCTATCCGGGCCTGACCGTGGCCTGGGCGCTGCACGCTTTTTACCGTGAACCTCTGGAGCATGCGGGTTTGAAGAAACTGGTGGATTGTCCGGCCCTGTCGTCACGCTGGCGCGATATCGCGATCAAGCGCCTGCGCAGCGGTCGCGTCGAAGACTGGAGCGCCCGCCTGCTCGGCCTGCCACTGGAAGGGCTGCGTGCATGAACCTGTTCAACCTGCGCCGCCAGGCGGCCCCGGCGGTCGAGGTCGCGCCGCTGCCGAGCGAGCCCGTCGATCCACTTTCGCGCGAGTGCCTGATGCCGGCCAGGCAGCTTGCGGAGCAAGTCTTCGTCCGTGGCCAGGGCTCCTGGCTGTGGGACAGCGAGGGCCGCGCCTTTCTCGATTTCACCCAGGGCAATGCGGTCAACAGCCTGGGCCACAGCCCGAAAGCGCTGGTCCAGGCCCTGAGCGGCCAGGCCCAGGCGTTGATCAACTCGGGGGCGGGCTTTCATAACCGCGGGCACCTGAAACTGGTCAACCTGCTCTGCGAGCGTACCGGCAGCGACCAGGCCTACCTGCTCAACAGTGGAGCCGAGGCCTGCGAAGGGGCGATCAAGCTGGCGCGCAAATGGGGCCAACTGCATCGCAATGGCGCCTATCACATCATCACCGCCAGCCAGGGCAGCCACGGCCGCAGCCTCGGCACCCTGGCGGCGTCCGACCCGCTGCCTTGCAACCGCTGCGAGCCGGGCCTGCCGGGCTTCAGCAAGGTGCCGTTCAACGACCTGGCGGCGCTGCACGCAGCGGTGGATTCGCGCACCGTGGCGATCATGCTGGAGCCGATCCAGGGCGAAGCCGGGGTGATCCCGGCGACCCGGCATTACCTCAAGGGCGTCGAGCGCCTGTGCCGCGAGCTGGGCATCCTGCTGATCCTCGATGAAGTGCAGACCGGCGTCGGCCGCTGCGGCACCCTGCTCGCCGAAGAAACCTACGGCGTGCGCGCCGACATCATCACCCTGGGCAAGGGCCTCGGTGGTGGCGTGCCGCTGGCTGCGCTGCTGGCCCGTGGCACCGCATGCTGCGCCGAGGCCGGCGAGCTGGAAGGCAGCCATCACGGCAACGCGCTGATGAGCGCTGCCGGGCTGGCGGTGCTGGAAACCATCCTCGACGGCGGCTTCCTCGATCAGGTCGGCGCTGCCGGTCGACACCTGCGCGATGGTCTGAGCCGCCTGGCCGGTCGCTATGGCCTGGGTGAAGTACGCGGGCAAGGCCTGCTTTGGGGCCTGGAGCTGCATGAGCCGCTGGCTGCCGAGGTGGTCAAGGCGGCCATGCAGGAAAGCCTGCTGCTCAACGCGCCGCAGCCCAACGTCCTGCGCTTCTCGCCGGCGCTGACCGTCAGCCACGGCAACATCGACGAAATGCTCCTGCGCCTGGCCCGTGCCCTGGCCAGGGTGAACACCGCGCAACTGAGCCGCCAGCGCCGCTCGTAACGCATCAACCGAACCGTCTCGCGTGTCTGCGCGTCGCCCTGGACCTGTTGTTTTTGGTCCGGGGCGTTTTTTTGTGTGCGGGAAACAAGCGGAACCGCCGGGCTTGAGCCAGAGTCAGAGGGAGGACATCACTTAGGGAGCCTTTCCATGGACTTTATCCGCATCATCATCGCCATCATCCTGCCGCCGCTGGGGGTGTTTCTGCAGGTGGGGTTCGGCGGGGCGTTCTGGCTGAACATTTTGCTGACCCTGCTGGGCTATATCCCGGGGATCGTGCATGCGGTGTACATCATCGCCAAGCGCTGACCTTGGGGGCCTCATCGCCGGCAACGCCGGCTCCCACAGGGTCCGGCGGTGCATGCGATCTCTGTGGGAGCCGGCGTTGCCGGCGATTGGCCCTCAAGGCTGGTCAAGAATCCTGCTGTAGAACTTCCATTCCTCTTCCAGCGCATGGGCCAGATTGGCCGCCGTCCTGAAGCCATGCCGCTCGGTCGGATAGAAATGCCCCTCGGCCTTGATCCCGTTGGCCTTCAGTGCCTTGAGCATCGAACGGGTCTGCTCCGGCACCACCACTGCATCCAGCTCGCCCTGGAAGAAGATCACCGGCACGCGGATATTGCCCGCATGCAGTAGCGGCGTGCGCGCACGGTAGCGTTCGATATCCCGCTCGGGATCGCCGATCAGCCAGTCCAGGTAATCCCCTTCGAACTTGTGCGTGGCCTTGCCGAGGGCCAGCGGATCGCTGACGCCATACAGGCTGGCGCCACCGCGGAACACATCCTCGAAGGCCAGTGCGCACAGGGTGGTATAGCCACCGGCGCTGCCACCGCGGATGAACGCCTGGTACGGATCGATCAAGCCTTCACCCGCCAGATGCAGTACCGCCGCGCAGGCGTCCTGCACATCGACCTCGCCCCAGCGCAGGTGCAGCGCCTGGCGATAGGCGCGACCATAGCCGCTGCTGCCGCGGTAGTTGAGGTCAGCCACGGCGAAACCGCGCTGGGCCCAGTACTGGATGCGCGGGTCGAGCACCGGGTAGCAGGCCGAGGTCGGTCCGCCATGGACGAATACCACCAACGGCGCCGGCCTCTTGCCGTTCATCGCTGGATAGAAGAAACCATGGGCCTCGCCGTCGCCGCTGGGATAGCTGAAGCCGCGCGGCTTGCTGACGTGCTCGTCCGGCAGCGGTTGCACGCCACCGGCCAGCACCTGCACCGAGTGATCGCGGCGGTCGATGGCGATCACCGCCGCCGGGTGCACCGGCGAGGCGGCAACGGCGTAGATGCAGTCGGCGTCCAGGTCCAGGCAGCGGAAGCGGCTGTAGTCGCTGTCGATCACGGTCAGTTCGCCGTTTGCGCGGCGCAGGCCAAGGCGCGAGAAGCCCTGTTCGAACCAGGTGGCGAGATAGCCGTCGTCCAGCGGCAGCCAGGTGCTGGCGCCCAGTTGCCATGGCGCGGCGGCATGGTCGGCAGGGCAACTGGGCAGCGCCTGCCAGCCCTGCGCGGTTTCGCCCCAGGGCTGCCAGAAGCCGTCGAGATCGGAGAGGCAATACAGGCGGCCCAGGCGGTCGAAGCGCGGCTGTTGCAGGGATTGCGCCGGCCCTTCGTCCCCGGCGATGCAGCGGGTCTGCCCGTCGCCTTCGCGGACGTAGAGGCGGGTGGCGGTCCATGGCTGTGCCGGGCGGCTCCATTCGATCCAGGCCAGGCGCCGGCCGTCGTCGCTGAGGGTCGGCGAGGCGTAGAAATCGGCACCTTCGGCGAGAATCTCGCGCCCCCCTTCGCTGATCGCCACCAACCGGTGCTGGATGCCTTCTTCCTCGACCGCCAGCACCCGACCATCGGCCCAGACCAGATCGCCATAGCGCCGTTCGCCCTGGGTCAGCGCCTGCGGCTGGCCGCCGTTCAGTGGCTGGCGATAGAGCTGCTGGTCTGCCTCGTTGACGAAGATCAGCGCGTTATCGGCCACGCAGAACGAACGCCCGCCGTATTCATACACCCGGCTACGGACACTGAAGCCATCCGGAGTCAGGCATCGGGCCTGGCCGTCGCGCCACTGCCAGATCCGGCAGGCACCGTCGCGGGGGCGGAATTCGTTCCAGAACAGGCCGTGGCGGCTGGCCTCCAGTTCGGCGAAGTCGGTGCCGGCGGCGACCGCCTGTTCGGCGCTGAAGCGCTCAGCTGCGGGCGATAAGTCGTGAGGTGCGCTCATTGCGGAAAGTCATCTCCTTGATGGTCAGGGTGGCGGTCTCGGCCTCCTCCCTGGCTGCGAGGATAAGGCCGTGGTCCGCCGATTTGGCACACACCGGGTCGGCCTTGCTGGCATCGCCGGTGAGCATGAACGCCTGGCAGCGGCAGCCGCCGAAGTCGCGCTCCTTTTCGTCGCAGGAGCGGCAGGGCTCGGGCATCCAGTCGTAACCCCGGTAGCGGTTGAAACCGAAGGAGTCGTACCAGATGTGCTGCATGCTGTGCTCGCGCACGTTGGGGAACTGCACCGGCAGTTGCCGCGCGCCATGGCACGGCAGGGCGGTGCCGTCCGGGGTGACCGTGAGAAACACGCTGCCCCAGCCGTTCATGCAGGCCTTGGGCCGTTCTTCATAGTAGTCGGGGGTGACGAAAATGAGCTTGCACGGATTGCCGGCGGCCTTGAGCCGTTCCCGGTATTCGTTGGTGATGCGCTCGGCGCGCTCCAGCTGCGCCTTGGTCGGCAGCAGCCCGACCCGGTTTAGGTGGGCCCAGCCGTAGAACTGGCAGGTGGCGAGCTCGACGAAGTCGGCTTCGAGGGCGATGCACAGCTCGATGATGCGGTCGATGCGATCGATGTTGTGCCGGTGGGTGACGAAGTTGAGCACCATCGGGTAGCCCTGGGCCTTCACCGCCCGGGCCATCTCCAGCTTCTGCGCGAAGGCTTTCTTCGAACCAGCCAGCAGGTTGTTCACCTGCTCGTCGCTGGCCTGGAAGCTGATCTGGATATGGTCCAGGCCGGCCTTCTTGAAGGTGGCGATCTTCTCTTCGGTGAGGCCGATGCCGGAGGTGATCAGGTTGGTGTAGTAGCCCAGCCGCCGGCCTTCGCCGATCAGCTGGGCGAGGTCCTGGCGCACCAGCGGTTCGCCGCCGGAAAAGCCCAACTGCGCGGCGCCCATCTCCCGCGCCTCGGCCATTACCCGGAACCACTGCTCGGTGGTCAGCTCCTTGCCCTGCTCGGCGAAGTCCAGCGGGTTGGAGCAGTACGGGCATTGCAGCGGGCAGCGGTAGGTCAGCTCGGCCAGCAGCCACAGCGGCAGGCCGACCTCGGGCTTGCCGGGTTGCTCACTCAAGGGTGATCCAGTGTTCGGCACGGGCCACCTCCATGAATTGCTCGATGTCTTCGGGAAGCTCGGGCACGCCAGGGAATTTTTCGTCGAGCAGGGCGATGATCGCCGCCACGTCGCGCTCGCCGTCGATCAGCTCGCCGATCAGCGCCGCGCTTTCGTTGAGCTTGATCATGCCCTCGGGGTAGAGCAGCACATGGGCCTTCTGCGCCGGTTCGTACTGGAAGCGGTAGCCGGGCCGCCAGCGCGGGGTCAGGTGACGGTCGAAGCTCATAGCGCGATCCCCTTGTGCCAGACCCGCTCGCTGGTGACGCTGTGGTAGGGCGGGCGATTGAGTTCGTAGGCCATGCTCATGGCGTCGAGCATGCTCCACAGGATGTCCAGCTTGAACTGGAGGATTTCCAGCATACGCTGCTGGCCCTCGACGGTCGTGTAGTGCTGCAGGGTGATGCTCAGGCCGTGCTCGACGTCACGTCGCGCCTGGCTCAGGCGGGTGCGGAAGTAGCTGTAGCCAGCCGGGTCGATCCATGGATAGTGCTGCGGCCAGGTGTCCAGGCGCGACTGGTGGATCTGCGGGGCGAACAGTTCGGTCAGCGAGCTGCTGGCCGCTTCCTGCCAGCAGGCGCGGCGGGCGAAGTTGACGTAGGCATCGACGGCGAAGCGCACGCCGGGCAGCACCAGTTCCTGGGACAGCACCTGCTCGCGATCCAGGCCCACCGCCTCGGCCAGACGCAGCCAGGCCTCGATGCCGCCGGACTCGCCCGGCGCGCCGTCGTGGTCGAGCAGGCGCTGGATCCACTCGCGGCGCACCTCGCGGTCCGGGCAGTTGGCGAGGATCGCGGCGTCCTTCAGCGGAATGTTGACCTGGTAATAGAAGCGGTTGGCGACCCAGCCCTGGATCTGCTCGCGGGTCGCGCGGCCTTCGTACATCGCCACGTGGTAGGGGTGGTGGATGTGGTAGTAGGCACCCTTGGCGCGCAGGGCCTGTTCGAATTCGGCAGGGGAAAGCGGCTTGCTCATGGACGGCTCCTAAAGCTCGATGCTCATGCCGTCGAAGGCGACTTCCACGCCACGGCGGCGCAGCTCGGCACGCTCGGCCGAGTCCTCGTCGAGAATCGGGTTGGTGTTGTTGATATGGATAAGCACCTTGCGCTGGTCCGGGAAGGCTTCGAGCACTTCGAGCATGCCGCCGGGGCCGTTCTGCGGCAGGTGGCCCATCTCGCTGCCGGTGCGGGTGCCGACGCCGCGGCGCTGCATTTCATCGTCGTCCCACAGGGTGCCGTCGACCAGCAGCACATCGGCGTCGTGCATGCGTTGCAGCAGGCTGGCGTCGACCTTGCCCAGCCCAGGAGCGTAGAACAGTTTGCCGCCGGTGCGCAGGTCTTCGACCATCAGCCCGAGGTTGTCGCCGGGGTGCGGGTCGAAGCGGTGCGGCGAGTAGGGCGGTGCGGCGCTGCGTAACGGGAAGGGGCTGAAGCGCAGGTTGGGGCAGGCTTCGATGGTGAAGCTGGCGTCCAGCTCGATGCGGTTCCAGGCCAGCCCGCCGTTCCAGTGTTCGAGCATGTTGAACAGCGGGAAGCCGGTGGTCAGGTCCTGGTGGACCATGTCGGTGCACCAGACCTGGTGCGGGCAGCCTTCGCGCAGGCTGAGCAGGCCGGTGGTGTGGTCGATCTGGCTGTCGAGCAGGATGATCGCGTCGATGCCGGTGTCGCGCAGGGCCCGGGCCGGTTGCATCGGGGCGAAGCCTTGCAGTTGAGCGCGGATGTCCGGCGAGGCGTTGCACAGGACCCAGTGCTCGCCGTCATCGGACAGGGCGATCGACGACTGGGTGCGGGCCGTGGCGCGCAGGCTGCCGTCGCGAAAGCCCTTGCAGTTGGCGCAGTTGCAGTTCCACTGCGGGAATCCGCCGCCGGCGGCGGAACCCAGGATCTGGATGTACATGGTTGCTCCTGTCCGTCCGAAAATGAAAACGCCCCGGCTGGCCGAGGCGTCGTACTGCGAAAAAGACTCAGCGATTCGCGAAGTACATGGTCACTTCAAAGCCGATACGCAGGTCAGTGTAAGCAGGTTTGGTCCACATGGGATTACTCCTTCCGGATAGGTCAGGTGAGGGACGGCTACTCATTTAGTCCACCCGGTGGGGCTGGCGTTCAACGAGTCGGGATTGCGCAATCCTACAAGATTTTTTGTACCGGATGGTTAATCAAGGATGAAAGGTGTTTTACCTGGGCGGTAAGAATCCTTCTGGCGCGGGGCTGTTGGCGAGGATCAGCCAGTGCCTTTCACTGCCCAGGTCGTTCCAGGCGCGGTCGAGATCGGCCTGTTGCAGATGGCGGATTTGCCTCGCGAGCTGTTCCGGCTCGGCGCTGTCATTGCCCGCCAGATGTGCCTGCCACAGCCATTCGGCGACCTCGGCATTGGGCATGGCGGGTTCGTGGAATTGCCCGGCCAGGACTTCACGGGACGCATCGAGCTGTGGCGTCGGGCGGGCGAAGAAGTCGCGCAGGTGGCCGAGGATGTCCGCGTGGCTGGCGCTCGGCGACTGCACGCCGAACATCAGGCCGCTGTGGCCCTGGACCTGACGGAAGCTGCTGAACACTGCGTAGCCCAGTTGCAGTTCGCTGCGCAGGCGCTGGTAGAACGGGCCCTGGATGAGTTGGGCCAGCAGGCGGCCTGCCGCTTCGTCGGCTACCGGGGCGAACAGCAGCAGGGCCGCTTCGCCATCGGCTGCCGGGCACTGTTGCCAGCGCACAGGTTGGGGCCGGGGCGGCACGGGGGCTTGCGCAGTGTCGGGCAGGCGCTTGAGCAGATGGTTCAGGGCATTCAGGGCCTGCGCGTCGAAGCCTGTCGCCAGTGCGGTCCAGCCGGGTTGGTTTTCATTGGCCAGGATGTGCGGCAGTTGCTGCATCAGTTGGCGGATCGGGATCAGCGGCGGCTCACTGGTCGGGGCGGCGGTCGGCGGGTTTTCCAGGATCGCCAGCGCCAGTTCGATTACCCCGAGCACCGCTGCCGGAGCCCCGGCGCAGCGCAGTTGCCAGCTGCTGGCGCTGCGGGTCCAGTGCAGCTCGACCCCGGCGCGGTTTGCCCGCTCGATCAGCGGCTTGAGCACGTCCTGCAAATGCCCGGCCTGCCAGCGCAGGTAGAGCACGGCGTATTGACGGGAGGTCGGGAGGATGTGACTGATGATCAATCCGGCGGGGACGGGCGTCGCTTCTCTTGCGGGAACGACTGCCGCCAGCAGCGGCTCCGGTGCCGGGAGTGTCCAGGGATGGCGGGAAACACCGGGGTACTTCGGCACCGTCGGTTCGCCCTCATCCTGCCGGGCCAGCTCCAGCGCGCCGGGCAGGCGACAGGCTTGCAGCCGTTGATATTCCAGCAGCAGCTCCGTGTGATCGGCATTGGCGAAGAACACCAGCCAGTCGCGGACCAGTCTCCCGGTCTCCGTCCTGTCCGCCATGGCGCCCAGCTTTGCCCGCACATGCAGCAACGCCTGCCCGGCGAAGCTGTACAGCGTTGTGAAGGCGAAGTCCTCCAGCCAACCGCGCTCACGCAGCGCGTGCACCAGCCCGCCGGAGCGACCATCGGCGATCCAGGTGGCGAGGTAGTCGAGGGAGGCGTTGTCGGGAAGGTCTTCGTGGGCGATCAACAGGTCCAGTTGCCCGTCGATCTGTTCGGGTTGCAGCGGCCCTTCGAGCAGCGGTGGGGGAGCGGTCTGCGTGACCTTCGCGCCTGCTGCGAACAGCCCGCCGAACTGCCGCGCCAACTGCTCAAGTGCCCCCAGCGATTGCGGGCCGCTCAGGGTCAGGATCATCTGTCCGGCTTGATAGAACTGGCGGTGGAAACCCGTCAGTGCTTGCTGGAACGCCGCTTCATGCATCGGCAAGGAATCCCGGTTGCCCGCATGGAAGCCGCTCAAGGGATGCCGCGCCGATACGCTGCGCAGCAGCTCATATTGGCGCTGGGCTTCGGCATTGCCACACCAGGCGACCCACTCGGCATGGATCACTTCGCGCTCGGCCTGCTGGCGCTCCGGCGTCAGCAGCGGTTGGGCAAGCATCTCGCACAGCCGCTCCAGTGCCCCGGCCATGGCGCCCGGCGGCACTTCGAAAAAGAACTCGGTATGGCGCTCGCGGGTGCTCGCGTTGAGCTGTCCGCCCTGGCCCTGGACGAAGCGCATCAATCCGTCTTCCACCGGAAAACGTGCGGTGCCGAGAAAGAACAGGTGTTCGAGAAAATGCGCCAGCCCCGGATAGGCCAGTGGCGCGTCGTGGCTGCCGGCCTGCACTCGTAGCAGGGCGGCGCAGCGCTTCAGGTGCGGCGCATGGCACAGCCTGACCCGCAGGCCATTGCTCAGGACGAGGTGCTGGAAGGGGCTGGACATGACGGCTCCGGAACGTGCGAGCCGTCATGCTAGCGGATAAATCAGTCCCGTGGCGCGCTGTGCAGCTCGGCGCGCAGGTCGTGCAGGTACGGGGTGCTGGCGCGGCCTTCATGGACCCGTTGCAGGTCGATATCGGCCGAGAGCATCACGCTGTCGCGGCCGGCCATGGCGAGGATGCTGCCGTCCGGCCCGACGATGCTGCTCTGCCCGCAGTAGCGGATTTCGCCTTCGGCGCCGCAGTAGTTGGCGTACACCAGGTAGCACTGGTTCTCGTGGGCGCGGCTGCGCACGGTGACCTGGCAGATGAAGTCGTAGGGCTCCATGTTGGCCGTCGGCACCAGGATCAGCTCGGCGCCGTCGCGGGCCAGGCGCCGGGCGTTCTCCGGGAACTCGATGTCGTAGCAGATCAGCAGGCCGAGCTTCCAGCCGTTCAGCTCCACCACCGGGAAGTGATTGCCGCCGGGGCTGAACATGGCCCGGTCGAGGCCGCCGAACAGGTGGGTCTTGCGGTAGTTGGCCAGGCTGCTGCCGTGGCCGTCGATCAACTGCACGCTGTTGTAGATTCGCCCGTCCTCGCCCAGCTCCGGGTAGCCGTAGACGATGGCGATGCGGTTGGCCTGGGCGATTTCCACCACGCGCAGCGCCGACACGCCGTCGGCCTCCTCGGCCAGGCGCGCGACCGCCTCGCTGCCGATGTTATAGCCGCTGAGGAACATCTCCGGACACACCAGCAACTGCGCGCCACGGGCGGCGGCCAGTCGCGCCTGGTGCTCCAGGCGCTCCAGGTTGCCGGGGACGTCCAGCGGCTGCGGCGAGCCCTGGTAGAGGGCGATACGCATGATCAATCTCCTGTCAGTCGGCCAGGGCGATCGGGCCGATCTCGTCGAACACATCGCCCGGGCCGGGGTTGTCGGGGTGGGTGCGACCACCGAAGTGGTTCATGATGCCCCAAACCGCGTTCAGCGAGGTCTGCACCGCGCCTTCCACCCAGGCCGGGGTCCAGGATACGTCGTCGCCGGCGATGAAGATGCCGCGCTGCTCGGCGGGCATCTCCTGCTGCATGAAGTGCGCGTACATGCGCTGGTTGTAGCGGTAGTGACCAGGCAGGGCGCCCTTGAAGGCACCGAGGAAATGCGGGTCGGCTTCCCACGACACGGTGATCGGGTCGCCGATGATATGCCCGGCGATATCCACCTTCGGATAGATCTTCTTCAGCGCATCGAGGGCCAGTTTGACGCGCTTTTCCACCGGGTGCGGGAGCATCTTCAGGGCGTCGCTCATCCACGAGTAGGACAGGCAGATCACCCCCGGCTTGTCGTCACCGTTGTCGAACAGGTAGGTGCCGCGGGTCAGGCGGTCGGTGAGGGTCATGCTCATCAGGTCGCGGCCGGTTTCCGGGTCCTTGTCCTTCCAGAACGGCCGGTCGACCATGACGAAGGTCTTCGACGACTGCATGTAGCGGGTGCGGTCCAGGGCCATCCACATCTTCTGCGAGAACAGCGATTCCTCGCATTCGATCTGGGTGGTCAGCAGCCAGCTCTGGCAGGTGGTCAGCACGGCGGCGTAGTTGCGCGTGTCGCCCCAGTTATCGGTGACCGCCAGGCTGCCGTCGGCGTTGCGGGCGATGCGCTTGACCCCCGGACGCGGCGCGCCACGGTGCAGCGAGGCCAGGCTGGTGCCGGCCGGCCAGTGCGCGCAGCGCTCGGGCACGTGCTTCCAGATGCCCAGCGGCACCTGCTCGACACCGCCGACCACCAGGTGCTGGTGGTCGTCGCAGTTGGTCATCACCACGCGGAAGATTTCCAGCATCGAGTTGGGGAAGTCCGAGTCCCAGCCGCCGGTGCCGAAGCCGACCTGGCCGAACACCTCGCGGTGCAGGAAGCTCAGTTTGGCGAAGGATTTCGAGGTGGCGACGAAGTCGTAGAAGGTGCGGTCGTCCCACAGCGGCACGAGGGTGTTCCACAGCTCCTTGAGGCGCGGCACGTCGCGGTCGCGGATGGCCTGCTGGATATCGCCGAAGCGCGCGCCGTCTTCCAGGGCGTCGGCCCAGGCATCGGCCACTTCCTGGAACAGCGCCGGCAGGTCGGCGAGTTTTTCCGCGTAGTGGGTCTGGCCTTCGAGGTCGATCACCGTGCTGCCCGAGGCCGGGGTCAGCGGGTTGGGGAAGGGCTTGGTCTCAAGGCCGAGCTTGTCGACGTAGTGATAGAAGGCCGTGGACGACACCGGAAAACGCATGCCGCCCAGCTCGGCGACGATGCCCTCGGTACCGGCGAAGGCTTGCGAGCGCAGGCGTCCGCCCATCTTCGAGGCCTCGTACACCACCGGCTTGAGGCCCAGCTTCATCAGTTCGTAGGCCGCCACCAGCCCGGCGATCCCGGCACCGACGATCGCCACTTCCTCGCCGTGGCGTTCGGCGGGAATGCTGCCCAGTCCGGCGGGGTGCTCGATCCAGTCGTCGAAGGCGAAGGGGAAGTCGGGGCCGAAGATGGTGACGGGCTTCTTGCCGTCGGCGGGGTGGCGGTTGTTCTTGTTCATGAGTGACCTTGCCAGCGGGGCTGCGCGGGGTGCGGAGCCTGAGTATAGGAAATGCCTGGGGGTCAATTTTAGGGAGGCGGGTGTTCGTAATTAAGATGCAGAGTGTTGTCGTTTTGTGGGTTTTTTGGTCGATGTGACCAAAGTTTTATACATATTGGCTGGTGCAGTGATTCTTATGGCCTCATCGCTGGCAATGCCAGCTCCCACAAGACCGCGTGCGCCGCTTAACCCTGTGGGAGCCGGCGTTGCCGGCGATTGGGAGGACCACAGATCAAACAGGCTGCCCGCGATCCACCTTGCTGCTGAGGATGATCGAGGTAGTGGTCTTCTCCACCCCTTCCAGGCTGCCGATCTGGTCGAGCAACTGGTCCAACTGCTCCGGCGAATCGCTCCTCAGCCAGGCCACATAGTCGAACTCGCCACTGACCGCACACAACTGCTGCACCTGCCCCATGGCACTCAGACGGCGGACGATCTCGCGCCCGGCCCGGGGCTGCACGGTAATGCCTACATAGGCCTGCAAGCCGCCATCGATCACCCGCTGCCCGAGCCGCACGCCATAGCCGCTGATGACCTTGCTCTTTTCCAGCCGGGCGATGCGCGAAGTCACCGTGGTGCGGGCGATGCCCAGTTGCCTGGCGAGGGTGGCGACGCTTTCGCGGGCGTTGATCTGCAGTGCGGCGAGCAACTGGCGGTCGATTTCGTCGAGGGCGAGGGTGCGGCTGTCGGACATGGGCTTCTCAAGGGCAACGCGGAGACCGGCCCAGTGTACTCAACCCGTCGCCTTGAAGCAGTGTTCCAGCCCGGGGAACTGTCCGCCGCGTACCTCCCGCGCATACTCCCCCAGTGCCTGGTCGATCGAGCCGTGCAACTCGGCATAACGCTTGACGAAGCGCGGCTGGTATTCGCCGAACAGGCCCAGCAGGTCCTCGGTGACCAGCACCTGGCCGTCGCAGGCGGGGGAAGCGCCGATGCCGATGGTAGGAATCTCCAGCTCCTCGCTTAGCGCCCGCGCCAATGGCTCGGCAATGCCTTCGAGGACAATGGAGAAGGCGCCGGCCTGCTGCATCGCCAGGGCATCGCGACGAACCCTTGCCGCGCTTTCAGCATCACGTCCCTGGGCCTTGAACCCACCCAGCGCATTGACCTGCTGCGGCATCAGGCCGACATGGGCCATCACCGGGATGCCGCGCTTGACCAGGTAGGCCACGGTCTCCGCCATCTCCTCGCCACCTTCCAGCTTGAGGCCCTGGGCACCGGTCTCGCGCAGGACTTTCGCGGCATTCATGAAGGCCTGCTTCAGCGAGGCCTGGTAGCTGCCGAACGGCAGGTCTACCACCACGCAGGCCCGCTGTGCGCCACGCATCACCGCCTGGCCGTGGGCGATCATCATGTCGAGGGTGACGCCCAGGGTACTGGGCATGCCGTACAGCACCATGCCCACCGAATCGCCGACGATGATGACGTCGGCATGGGCATCGACCCAGCGGGCCATCGGCAGGCTGTAGGCGGTCAGGGCCACCAGGCTGCCGGCGCCCTTGCGCTGGCGGATGGCGGGGATGCTCAGGCGGCTTTGCTGAACCTGCGTGCTCATGAATGAAACTCCTGTTGTTCAAGCAGACGCGGCGCAGGCTAACATCGGCATCTGTGGCTCACTTGAGCAAAGGGGACGATCAATGCAGCACACGGGACAAAACTCGGTACCGCCCGTGCCGGAGCAACTGGTGCGGCCGGTGCATGGGCGCATGTTCGATATCCCGGCGGGATACCGGATCGACATGCACAGCCATGAATGGGTGCAGTTCACCTATGCCGGCGCCGGGAGCATGCAGGTGCTCACCGAACAGCACAATTTCCTCCTGCCGCCACAGTGCGGCATGTGGCTTCCCGCCGGCCTGCGCCACACGGTGTACAGCGAGCGGACCCTGGCCTTCCGCAGCCTGTACCTGAGCGAAGCGGTGCTCAACGGTTACCAGCGTGACTGCTGCGTAGTGCAGGTCACTCCGTTGGTACGCGAGTTGATCGAGAAGGCCAGCGGCTTCGGCAACGACTATCCGGAGCAGGGCCCGCAGGCGCGGCTGTTGCAGGTGCTGGTGGATGAGATCCGCGACCTGCCGGAAGCGCCCTTCAACCTGCCGCTGCCCAGTGACCCGCGCCTGCGGCGGATCACCGATGCCTTGCAGGCTACCCCCGAGGACAACCGCAGCATCGAGGCCTGGGCGCAGCAGGTGGGGGCGTCGCGGCGCACTCTGGCGCGGTTGTTCCAGGCGCAGACGCAGATGCCTTTCCAGACCTGGCGCCAGCGTCTGCGCCTGCTCGCCGCGCTGCCGATGCTGGAACAGGGCGGCAGCGTTACGGCGGTGGCCAACGAGCTGGGCTACGACTCGGTGTCGGCCTTTATCGCCCTGTTCCAGCGGCATTACGGCACCACACCGGGGGCCTGGGCCGCACGGCTTTAACGCAACGGCATGGCGATCGGCCGCAGCGGTGCCGAGTCGCCGCCACGAATCTTCAGCGGCCCGCCAATAAAGGCGAACTCGTAGACCTTGTCCCGGGCCAGGTCGTCCAGCGCCACCAGTTCCATGATCGGCACACCTTTCTGCGCCAGCAGGTAACTGTGCAGCGGCACGTAGTCATCGGCGACCTCGGACGGGAAGGCCTCGAAGCTCAGGTTGTCGGCACCGAGGATCATCGCCTTGCCTTCCTCCACCAGATAGCGCGCGGCATCCAGGCCCATGCCCGGAGACTGGCGCATGTAGGCCTGGGGCTGCTCGTAGAGTTTCATCCGCCCGGTGCGAATCAGCACGATATCGCCGCGTTCCAGCTTGGTGCCCTGGCGCTTCAGGGCGTCCTGCAGATCGTCGCGGGTGATGCGGTAGTCGTCCGCCAGCATCTCCACGCCCTTGGCTGCCGCCACATCGATCAGCACGCCACGGGCCACCAGGGGCGGGAATTTCTCCACGCCGGTCTTTTTCCAGCCACGGTCGCCCAGGTGCTGGTCGGCGCTGAAGCCGTTCCAGATCTTGCCGTCGATGCCGAAGTGGTTGAGGGCATCGATATGGGTGCCGGTATGGCCGTACATGGAGAACGCCGTGCCGGTGTAGCTGCGCAGGGCGTTCATCTCGTGGCCGACGCCGAGCGGATCGTCGACCACCGTGCCGCGCGGGGTGTGGGTCATCCAGAACTGGTAGTGCGGATCGCCGGCGGCCTGCCAGCTGGGCATGCCGATGTAGTACTCGGTGGCGAGGTCGTAGACCTTGCTGGCGTCCACTCGCGACATCACTGCGGCACGGGATTTGTCGGTGATCAGGTTGAGCCGGCCGATCTCGTCGTCCGGGCCCCAGGGGCTGATGCCGACCTTGGGCGCTTCGGCGGCGTGGGCAGCGCCGGCCAGGGCCAGTGCCAGCAGGGTGGAAAGCAGTGGAGTGTTCATACGCGTCGTTCCTGTGTCGCCAATGCCCGGGCGCGGCTGTCCCTTGGCGCGCCGGTGGCGGCCACGGGGACAGGGCGGGGCGGGAAGGTTGGGACTGCGTCGGGCCCGACGAAGTGGCTCCAGTCTAGGCGTGACGCCCGGCGGGATTAAGACGCGGGCGGTGCAGGAATATTTCGCTCAGGGTTGATAATCCCGGCCCATGGCGGCAGGCAGGTGCGCGGCCAGGTAGTCGACGAACGCCCGTACCTTGGGCAGCAGATGCCGACTGGTGGGGTACACGGCGTAGACCTGGCGATTGTCTTCGTGACCCGGCAGCACCTGGACCAGACCTCCGTCGGCCAGCGCGGCGTCCGCGAGGAATGACGGCAGCCAGCCGATACCCAGCCCGGCGATCAGCAGTTCGCGCAGCATCAGGCTGTTGTTCACCGTGACCCGTGGATCCTGGCCGGGCGCGGTAGGCGTTTGCTGGCTGAGGCTGTAATGCAGTAACGCGTGTCCGGCCAGATCGTCGAGGCTGGATGGCTGGCCATGGCGGTGCAGGTAGGCGGGCGCGGCACAGAGCACCTGGCGCAGCGACGCCAGGCGCCTGGCGATCAGCGAGGAGTCGGCCAGCGCCGGGGCCAGGCGGATCGAGACATCGAAGCCCTGGCTGACTGCCTCTACCAGGCGGTCTTCCATGACCAGGTCCAGTTCGATGTCGGGATGCGCTTCGAGGAAGCCGGCGAGCAGCGGCGACAGGGTACTCAGGGCAAAGGACAGCGGCGCGTTGACCCGCAGCTTGCCGCTGATCCGTTGCGACTCCTGGTGCACCGAGCGCTCCAGCTGTTCGAGCTGGTCGAGCAGTTCGCAGCAGCGCTGGTAATAGGCCTGGCCGGTGGCGGTCAGGCTCATGCGCCGGGTGGTGCGTTGCAGCAGCACGGTGCCGAGGTGGGCTTCGAGAGTGCGCAGTTGCTTGCTCAGGCCGGCAGCGGAGAGATCGAGGTCTTCCGCCGCCTTGCCCAGGCCGCCCAGTTCGACGATGCGCCTAAAGGAGCGCATCAGGGTGAAGGTGTCCATGCTCGCCCTCCCTAGGGTCTGTCTGAAAAGCCTTGATACTCGGTGATGCTGCGTTGAAAACAGCCTCGGAATGCTCATTTACAACCAGTAAACTCCGCTTCCTCGGCTGTTTTCGCCTTGCCTGACCTTCGTCTCAAGACTTTTCAGACAGACCCTGGTTTCGAGGCGAGCTATTTGATCAGATCCGGAAGCGCGCGACGACCTGGTTGAGGTCCTCGGCCAGGCGCGAGAGCTCGTTGCTCGACGCGCTGATCTGGTTGGCGCCCTGGGTCGATTCGCTGGACAGGTCGCGGATATTGACGATGTTGCGGTCCACTTCGCGGGCCACCTGGGCCTGTTCTTCGGCAGCGCTGGCGATCACCAGGTTGCGGTCGGAGATCTGGCTGACCGAATCGGTGATCTGTACCAGCGATTCGCCGGCGCCCTTGGCCATGTCCAGGGTCGATTCGGCACGCTGGCAACTGGTGAGCATGGCGTCCAGCGCCTGGGAGGAGCCGCTGCGGATGGCGGTGACCATGCCGTCGATTTCCAGGGTGGATTGCTGGGTGCGGTGGGCGAGGGCACGGACCTCGTCGGCGACCACGGCGAAACCACGTCCGGATTCGCCGGCGCGGGCGGCCTCGATGGCAGCGTTGAGGGCAAGCAGGTTGGTCTGCTCGGCGATGGCGCGGATCACGTCGAGGACCTTGCCGATGTCCTGGGACTGGTCCACCAGCCGGCGTACCAGGCCGGCGGTGCCCTGTACGTCGTCGGTCAGGGTCTGGATCGATTCCACGGTCTCCAGCACCCGGGTCTGCCCGGCGCGGGCGGAGTCGCTGGTCTGGCTGGAGGCATCGCAGGTCGAGGCGGCATTGCGCGCCACTTCTTCCACCGCCGAGGTCATTTCGTTGACCGCCGTGGCCGCCTGCTCGATCTCGGCATTCTGCTGGTGCAGGCCACGGTAGCTGTCTTCGGTGACCGAGTTCAGTTCGGTGGCGGCGCTGGCCAGCTGGGTGGCCGAGTCGCTGATATGGCGCATGGCTCCGCGCAGGTTGTCCTGCATCTGTTGCAAGGCGCGTTGCAGGCGGGTGACTTCGTCGTTGCCTTCGATATGGATCTGCTGGGTCAGGTCGCCCTCGGCCACATGCTCGGCGGTGCGCACGGCGCGCTCCAGCGGGCGGACGATGCCCCGGGTCAGCCACAGCGCCAGGGCGATGGTGGCCAGGGCGGCGATCAGCACGAAGACGATGATGATCTGCAGCGAGCGGTCGTACTGGGCTTCGGCGGCTTTGCCCTCGGCGTCGATCTGCTTGCCGTAGAGTTCGCCGAAGTCGGCCAGGGCCTTGCCGGAGTTTTCCACCACTTGCTTCATGTCCACCAGCAGCAGCTGGTTGAGGCCGGCGAGGTCTTTTTGCCGGGCCAGCTCGAAGGAGCGTGCCAGGCCACTGCGGTATTGCTCCAGGCTGGTGCGGAAGGCCTGCGCCAGGGCCTGTTCCGCCGGGGTGTCGATAAAGCCGTCGAGCACTGCCAGCTTGCTGTCGAGGTCCTTCAGGCGGGTGTCCATCTGGCCCTGGTAGGTCGCGGTGTTGGCCGGGTCGGGGTCGAGGGCCATGCGCAGGGAAATGGTGCGGATACGCAGCATGATCTCGCGGGTATCGGCGATCACCCGCAGGCTCGGCACCCAGTTGGTCTCGACGGCGACTTCGCTCTGGCGGATGGCCTGCATCTGTACCACGGCGAACCCGCCGAGCAGGGCGACCAGCAGGGAAATCAAGGTAAAGCCCAGGCCGGCGCGGCGGGCGATGGTCAGGTGGCGTAGGTTCATGGGGCAGGGATCCAGGGTGAGAGGCCGGTTTTTATAGTTGTACGATAACGTTCTCCATTTATCGGCGAATCCAGCCCCTTCTTGAGCTCCCTCGCGCGTATAAACAGGCTTTTTGCTAATAAAAGACCGATGAACGGTAGGTTGAGATCTGATGACTGGTGCATTTGTCCTGTTTCAGGGGCTAGTCATCGTACAACTTGTACGATAACCTACATCTACTTCGAAGCACTTACCTTCATCACCCAAGCGCCACAGGATGCCTACAACAATGACTCCACAAGAACTGCGCACCGTCCTCTCCCATGGCTTGCTGTCTTTCCCTGTCACCGACTTCAATGCCCAGGGCGACTTCCACCAGGCCGGTTACATCAAGCGTCTGGAATGGCTCGCCCCTTACGGCGCCACTGCCCTGTTCGCCGCCGGTGGTACCGGTGAGTTCTTCTCCCTGGCCGCCAGCGAATACAGCCAGGTCGTGAAGACCGCCGTCGACACCTGCGCCGGCTCCGTACCGATCCTCGCCGGCGTTGGTGGCTCGACCCGCCAGGCCATCGAATACGCTCAGGAAGCCGAGCGCCTGGGCGCCAAGGGCCTGCTGCTGCTGCCGCACTATCTGACCGAAGCCAGCCAGGACGGTGTTGCCGCCCACGTTGAAGCGGTGTGCAAATCGGTGAAGATCGGCGTGGTGGTGTACAACCGCAATGTCTGCCGCCTGAACGCCACCCAGCTGGAACGCCTGGCCGAGCGCTGCCCGAACCTGATCGGCTACAAGGACGGCCTGGGCGACATCGAACTGATGGTGTCCATCCGTCGTCGCCTGGGTGATCGCTTCAGCTACCTGGGTGGCCTGCCGACCGCCGAGGTTTATGCTGCTGCCTACAAGGCCCTGGGCGTACCGGTGTACTCGTCCGCGGTGTTCAACTTCGTGCCGAAGACCGCCATGGACTTCTACAACGCCATCGCCCGCGACGACCACGAAACCGTTGGCAAGCTGATCGACGATTTCTTCCTGCCGTACCTGGACATCCGCAACCGCAAGTCCGGCTATGCCGTGAGCATCGTCAAGGCCGGCGCCAAGCTGGCTGGCTACGACGCAGGCCCGGTGCGTACCCCGCTGACCGACCTGACCGCTGAAGAGTACGAAATGCTCGCAGCCCTGATGGACAAGATGGGTCCGCAATAAGCGTCGACCCTGCGGCCTGCCCCCAAGCCGCGCACCGGAGCGGGAAATCCCCGCTCCGGCTTACAACTCAAGAGCCCGCACAAGAATAATTAGTGGGAGTAACTTCAGATGCATGCGACTAAAAAGACGCACGTCCGTTATCTGATCCTGTTCATGCTGTTCCTGGTGACCACGATCAACTACGCCGACCGCGCAACTATCTCCATTGCCGGCTCGAGCCTGCAGAAGGACCTCGGCATCGATGCTGTCACCCTCGGTTATATCTTCTCGGCATTCGGCTGGGCCTATGTGCTCGGTCAGATTCCAGGCGGCTGGCTGCTGGACCGCTTCGGTTCGAAGAAGGTCTACGCCTTCAGTATCTTCACCTGGTCGTTGTTCACCGTATTGCAAGGCTTCGTCGGCTACATGCCGGTAGCCAACGCGATCATCGCCCTGTTCATGCTGCGTTTCCTGGTGGGCTTCGCCGAAGCGCCGTCCTTCCCTGGTAACGCGCGTATCGTCGCGGCCTGGTTCCCGACTGCCGAACGCGGTACCGCTTCGGCGATCTTCAACTCCGCGCAATACTTCGCCACCGTGCTGTTCGCTCCACTGATGGGCTGGATCGTCCATGCCTGGGGCTGGGAGCACGTGTTCATCGTCATGGGCGTCATGGGCATCCTCTTTGCCGGGGTCTGGCTGAAGGTGGTGTACAACCCGAAGGAACACCCGATGATCGGTGCCCAGGAACTGGAGCACATCGAGAAGAACGGTGGTCTGGTGGACATGGACAAACCCAAGGCGGCCGGTGCCAGCGGTCCGAAGTGGGGCTACATCAAGCAACTGCTGTCCAGCCGCATGATGCTCGGCGTCTACCTTGGCCAGTACTGCATCAACGCCATCACCTACTTCTTCCTCACCTGGTTCCCGGTGTACCTGGTGCAGGAGCGCGGCATGTCGATCCTCAAGGCGGGCATCATCGCCTCCTTGCCGGCGATCTGCGGCTTCGTCGGTGGCGTGCTGGGCGGGGTGATCTCCGACCACCTGCTGCGCCGCGGCAACTCGCTGACCTTCGCCCGCAAGGCGCCGATCGTCATCGGCCTGCTGCTGTCGACCTCGATGGTGATCTGCAACTACGTGGACGCCGAGTGGATGGTGGTCGGCATCATGGCCCTGGCGTTCTTCGGCAAAGGCCTCGGCGCGCTGGGCTGGGCGGTGGTATCGGATACCTCGCCGAAGCAGATCGCCGGCCTGTCGGGCGGTATGTTCAACACCTTCGGTAACATCGCCTCGATCACCACGCCGATCATCATCGGCTACATCATCAGCGCCACCGGTTCGTTCAAGTGGGCCCTGGTGTATGTCGGCGCCAACGCCCTGGTGGCGGTGTTCAGCTACCTGGTGATCGTCGGCCCGATCAAGCGGATCGAGCTGCGCGATACCCCGAAGGATGAAGCCACGGGCGTGCCTTCGGGCAAGCTGGCCGAATCGTCGAACTAAGAAGAACACGCAGCGCCCGGCCTTTTGGCCGGGCGTTCGCGGAAGAAACAAGCCTGAGAGATAACAAGAAGGGCACCATCATGCAGTTGATCGAAACTTCCGACTCGCCTCGCTATGTACGCCTGCACGATGACGACAATGTCGTCGTGGTGGTCAATGACGGTGGTCTGGGCGAGGGCGCCCGCTTCGCCGACGGCCTGACCTTGGTCGAAGGCGTGCCGCAGAGCCACAAGGTGGCTGTCACCGCGATCGCCAAGGGCGAGCCGGTGCGGCGCTACGGGCAGATCATCGGCTATGCCCTGGAAGACCTGCGCCAGGGTAGCTGGGTCAAGGAAACCCAACTGGCCATGCCCGCCGCGCCGGAGCTGGACAGCCTGCCGCGCTGCGACGCCGTGCCCGATGCCCTGCCGCCGCTGGACGGCTATACCTTCGAGGGCTACCGCAACGCCGACGGCACTGTCGGTACGCGCAACATCCTCGGCATCACTACCACCGTGCAGTGCGTCACCGGCGTGCTCGATCACGCGGTCAAGCGCATTCGCGAAGAACTGCTGCCCAAGTATCCCAACGTCGATGACGTGGTCGCCCTGACCCACAGCTACGGCTGCGGCGTGGCGATCAACGCCCGCGACGCCTATATCCCGATCCGCACCGTGCGCAACCTGGCGCGCAACCCCAACCTCGGCGGCGAAGCCCTGGTGATCAGCCTGGGCTGCGAAAAGCTCCAGGCCGGCCAGGTGATGCACGACAACGATCCGTCGGTGGACCTCAGCGAGCCATGGCTGTACCGCCTGCAGGACGCCAGCATGGGCTTCGTGGAGATGATCGAGCAGATCATGGCCCTGGCCGAAGCGCGCCTGGCCAAGCTCGACCAGCGCCGCCGCGAGACCGTGCCGGCCAGCGAGCTGATCCTCGGCATGCAGTGCGGCGGTAGCGATGCCTTCTCCGGCATCACCGCCAACCCGGCCCTGGGGTACGCCTCCGACCTGCTGGTACGGGCCGGCGCCACCGTGCTGTTCTCGGAAGTCACCGAAGTGCGTGACGCCATCTACATGCTCACCTCCCGTGCCGAGTCCCAGGACGTGGCCGATGCGCTGATCCGCGAGATGGACTGGTACGACCGCTACCTGGAAAGCGGTGCTGCCGACCGCAGCGCCAACACCACGCCGGGCAACAAGAAAGGCGGCTTGTCGAACATCGTCGAGAAGTCCCTCGGTTCCATCGTCAAGTCCGGCAGCGGCGCCATCCAGGGCGTGGTCGGGCCGGGCGAGCGGGTTGACCGCAAGGGCCTGATCTTCTGCGCCACCCCGGCCAGCGACTTCGTCTGCGGCACCCTGCAACTGGCCGCCGGGATGAACCTGCACGTGTTCACCACCGGTCGCGGCACGCCTTACGGCCTGGCCATGGCGCCGGTGGTCAAGGTCTGCACCCGTACCGAGCTGGCCCAGCGCTGGCCCGACCTGATCGATATCGACGCCGGCCGCATCGCCTCGGGCCGCGCCACCATCGAGGAGCTGGGCTGGGAGCTGTTCCACTACTACCTGGATGTCGCCAGCGGCCGCAAACAGACCTGGGCCGAGCAGCACAAGCTGCACAACGACATCACCCTGTTCAACCCAGCCCCGATCACCTGACTCAAGAGCACCTCAATCCCTGTGGGAGCTGGCTTGCCAGCGATTGCAGCTCCCACTGATTCAACCTTGTCCACAGGAGCCCCGAAATGCCAGAGATCCTCGGCCACAACTTCATCGCCGGCCAGCGTAGCGCTGCCGGTTCGCAGCGCCTGCAAAGCCTCGACGCCACCACCGGCGAAGCCCTGCCGTACAGCTTCGCCCAGGCCACCGAAAGCGAAGTGGACCAGGCCGCCCAGGCGGCTGCCGCTGCCTTCGCCGAATTCCGCCAACTGGCCCCGGCCCGTCGTGCCGAGTTCCTTGATGCCATCGCCGCCGAGCTGGACGAACTGGATGACGCTTTCGTCGCCATCGTCTGCCGCGAAACCGCACTGCCCGCCGCCCGTATCCAGGGCGAGCGTGGTCGTACCAGCGGTCAGATGCGTCTGTTCGCCCAGGTCCTGCGTCGTGGTGATTTCCTCGGTGCGCGTATCGACCTGCCGCTGCCTGATCGCCAGCCGCTGCCGCGGGTGGATATCCGCCAGATGCGTATCGGCGTCGGCCCGGTCGCGGTGTTCGGTGCGAGCAACTTCCCGCTGGCCTTCTCGACTGCCGGTGGTGACACCGCAGCGGCCCTGGCTGCCGGCTGCCCGGTAGTGTTCAAGGCCCACAGCGGCCACATGGCTACCGCCGATCTGGTCGGTTGCGCCATCCAGCGCGCCGCCGAACGTACCGGCATGCCGAAAGGCGTGTTCAACATGGTCTTCGGTGGTGGTGTCGGCGAGTGGCTGGTCAAGCACCCGGCGATTCAGGCGGTCGGCTTTACCGGTTCGCTGAAAGGTGGTGATGCCCTGTGCCGCATGGCCGCAGAGCGTCCACAGCCGATTCCGGTGTTCGCCGAGATGTCCAGCATCAACCCGGTGATCATCCTGCCGGCGGCCCTGGCCAAGCGTGGCGAGGCCATTGCTCGTGAACTGGCTGGTTCGGTGTGCATGGGCGCCGGTCAGTTCTGCACCAACCCGGGCCTGGTCATCGGCCTGCAATCGCCGCAGTTCAGCCAGTTGCTGGCTGATGTGGGTGGCCATCTGGATCAGCAGGCCGGGCAGACCATGCTCAACGCTGGCGGGCTGCGCAGCTATGTTGGTGGTCTGGAGCATCTTCAGGCGCACGATGGCATCCAGCACCTGGCCGGTCAGGCGCAAGAGGGCAGCCAGGCCCGTGCCCAGCTGTTCAAGGCGGACGCCCGTCTGCTGGTGGAGTCCGATCCGCTGTTGCAGGAAGAAGTCTTCGGTCCGACCACCGTTGCCGTCGAAGTTTCTGACAACGAGCAACTGCGCAGTGCGCTGCTGGGCCTGCGCGGCCAGTTGACCGCCACCCTGATCGGCGAGCCGGAAGACCTGGAAGCCTTCGCCTGGCTGGTGCCGCTGCTGGAAGAGAAGGTTGGCCGGATCCTGATCAACGGCTACCCGACCGGTGTGGAAGTTTGCGATGCCATGGTCCACGGCGGTCCGTACCCGGCCACCTCCGATGCTCGCGGTACTTCGGTGGGCACCCTGGCCATCGACCGCTTCCTGCGCCCGGTGTGCTACCAGAACTACCCGCAATCGCTGCTGCCGCAAGCGCTGCGCGACGCCAACCCGCTGGGGCTGCGTCGTCTGGTCAACGGTCAGTGGAGTGATGGCGCGATCGCGTGATCCTGCCGTAAAGAACAAGCCCCGCAATTGCGGGGCTTGTTCGTTTCAGGCGGTCTGGCTTTGCTGCTGTTCGGCGTCTTCGTGGGCCTGGCGCAGGCGCTCGCGGCTGTTGCTCAAGTGCATGCGCATGGCCATCTTCGCGCCTTCGCTGTCGCGGCGGGCGATGGCTTCGTAGATCGCCTCGTGCTCGTGACGCAGGCGGCCGAGGTAGTGGGACTGGTCGTCATGGGCCAGGTGCGCCGAATTCAGCCGGGTGCGCGGAATGATGCTGGTGCCCAGGTGGTTGATGATGTCGGCGAAGTAGTGGTTGCCGCTGGCCTGGGCGATCTGCAGGTGGAACTGGAAGTCCGCCGACACCGCGTCCGAGGCATGGGCGGCGCTCTCGTTCAGCTCATCCAGAGCCGCGCGCATACCGGCCAGGGCCTCGTCGCTGCGCCGCTGTGCGGCCAGGCCGGCCGATTCCACTTCCAGGGCGATACGCAACTCGAGGACCGCGAGGACTTCACGCAGGGTCACGATGGTTGCCGGATCGATGCGGAAGCTGCCGCCGCTGGGCTGGTCGAGCACGAAGGTGCCGATGCCGTGGCGGGTTTCCACCTGGCCGGAGGCCTGCAAGCGCGAGATGGCTTCGCGTACCACCGTGCGGCTCACGCCTTCCTCGGCCATGATCTGCGACTCGGTGGGAAGCTTGTCGCCGCGCTTCAATTGCCCGCTACGAATCCGCTCGGTCAGCACCGCGACCAGTTCCTGGGCCAGGCTACGCGGCTTGCGCCGGCCCCGCACCTGTACCTGCTGCTCTGTCATGCCTGTGTCGTTCATGTTGAAAAATAACCGTCATCATAGCTGATGCGGTTGTACGATCACATGGGCGGAGTGGGGAAAAGGGTAAAGAAAAATGAGGGTAGGACCAAGAGTCTGACTTGGTCCCAATTAGGGATCTTTAGGTCCCAAAAAAGGACCTATTGGGGCGAGACCATTGCCTGGTAGGTAGCGACCTGAAGTTTGGCTGTGGCTGCTATCAGCTCTGCTAGCAGATTCTCGTCCTCATCCATGTAGCCTTCATATTCCGCGAGGTTTCTTCGTTCGTGACAAAGCGCAAACAGGCGCACAGCAGCTTTGTCCAATGCCAGGGTATGACAGAGGCATTGAAAGACCAGATAGCGCCGATCAGAGCGGTATCCCTGGAGGCGCAAGGCAACAAGCGCCAATGCATGGGCCGAGTTGTAGGCGAGATCGAAACGGCTGGAAAACGATAGTCCTGATGCCTGGGCGTCCTTCAGGCGGTCGGTCGCTGATCTGAACAGACCCTCACATTCCTTGATGTCGTGCGGCTCAGCCTTGAGGCCTCCGGAGCGAACGAGGTTCTCCAGGCTGTCGTTGCTACCCATGTACGGCAACTTCCGGATCGTGTCCTACCAGTTCGATTTTTTCCTGCTCTGCTACTCGCAATACAAAGCTGTTTCCGGCGGCTTTCTTTTTCTCCCAGTCCGCAGGGGTATACAGCGTCGGGTTGATGGTTCTACCCAGACGTTCCTCGACGGGTAGCAAGCGCTCCATCACATCGCCGTAAACAAGGCCGTCACCGATCAGCATCAGATCCACATCACTACCTGCATGATCACTGCCTTTTGCAATGGAGCCATACACGAAGGCCCAGACCAGTTGCCCGGCAAGCGGCTCCAGCGTCATGCGCAACTGTTCGGCAATGCCAAAGGTCTTGCGCACGATGCCCAGAAGTTCGGCATGAATCGGGCAATCCGGATTGGCTTGGTAATGCGTTTGGTTGCCCTGGCGTTTCAGGGTCAGGATGCCGGACTGATGGAGGCGTTCCAGTTCGCGAAGGAGGCCGCCTTTACCCACCTGTGCCCAGCGGGAAATTTCGTTGGTGTAGAAGCTTTGGTCCGGCTTGCCGTAAAGCAGGCTCAGGATTTTTTGCTGCGTAGTGGAGAACAGGACAGCGCTGAGTGATATGGCTGGCATGAACGTCTCAAGAGGTCTCAAAAAAGGAACGATAGGTCCTGTTTTGGGGGCTTTCAAGTCATGGCTTTCGCAATTCCTCATCAAGGCTCCGAATCCCTCCACCATCTCGGCAAAAATGTCACGTTTCACAAGAGTTCCTCATGCACAGTTCGACTACGAAGGAAAATGAGCGGTGGGGAACAGCTTCCTCCATAAGCGGCGAGCGATTAAGAGGACGACGTCTGACGTGAAGGTAGGATCGGTCTGGCTTTTCTTACGCCCATAAAAAAGCCGCGCATTCGCGCGGCTTCGGCGTATCTGGTGGGCCCACACGGAAAAGGATCATGAGCCCGAGAAGAACGCCCATGGTCGTTGGTAAAACTCAGCATCTAGCTGATTTTATTGGATATTGAAATTTATTGAGGCGCGATATCCGATCCCGGTGTGGACGTGATGTGGACGCTCAGAACTGTACCACCCTTCACACCTTTTCAATTCCTTGCACACCGTGCAATGCCTCTCGCCTGCCCAGGGCCCACGGGGGGGCTGATCCGCGCCCCCGTTTCATCGCACCTGATTTTTGCATTTTTTCTGATGCAAAGCGCGTCGGCGGGAGGGGGATAAGTGATTTTTCGTGCAGTTTTTTTCTCGCGCTGAAGATTTCCCTCGCCGACACTGAGTGGCGTTGGGGCGCGGTTGCGGCACTAGCAACTCAGTATATGCTTGAGCAGCAGATATAGAGGGGGATCGAAAAGCTATTCGAAGCGCACCGTTTTGATGATATGGCTTAGCATAAATTTTGGCATTAATAAAATAATCAGGGGTCGTCAATGTTTCTAACTAAAAGTTGTAGGCGGGAGTTTAATGTAAGGAATAGTGGAACATTGATGCTGGGGACACTTCATGAGTACAGAGAAACTGAAGAAGACCAAATAGCGGATAGGAATGAAGGGGAACTGATTTTTGAGCTTGAGTTTAACGGAGAGGTAAATATACCGGTTCATTGGTTCAATGCATTCACCAATGGCGCGATTCTAATTCCCGTAGAGCCGTTTCCGCGGTTCCCTGGACACACAAGCGCCATGTTCGAACGGCTGGAAATTCTAAAAGCTAATAGAACGTCTGTGACTGTTTGCAATACTAAAGCATTGATCCATCGTCAATCTCTTAACAGCTTCGTGTATTGCATGTCTGCGGTTGCGCAGCCGGATCAATGCAAGGGAATTTTCCAGGGATATGATGATTATTGGCACATTGATGCGAAACATGTTGGTAACTTCTCACGTGGAATGTGCCAGGCTTTGAGGACCAAGATTCAAGACGGGCGTGAGAGAAATGAACATATTGTCCCTCCCGAAATTAATTTTAACAATTTAATTATACATGTTATGGCGGACCACGTTAAGTATATTCCAAGGAGCTATGAATTCACTAACGCCAATCAGCAGGAGATGGAAGAATTTTTTAGGAGGATGGCATATATGGCATTTATAAAGCCCCCGGAGAAATTTTCGCACGAGAAGGAGTTCCGATTTGAGTTTGCAATGTCGTATGAGGATGAGTATGTTGAGCCGCTGATGAAGAATGTGATATTGAACTCTAGGTTTTTAGAGCAGTATTTACTCTAGATCTATCCTGGGATTGTTATGGGCTTCATGACTCCTGAGAACTTCCGGGCGGCTAGTTGATAGGCTGCAAATGCAGCAGCGTTGTTTGGAACTGGGCTTGAAGCATGGGTGTGGCTTGCGATCTGATCGTTCATTTGTTCAACCAGGTCCAGCAGGTCGCACAGCACCTGTAGCACGTTCACCCCTTCGAACCCCAGCCAGGTCTTCGGCGCGATGCTCCGTCGAATGCCCTGGATGCGCTCCTGCAGGTCGCCGCCGACCGTGGTGTTCAGCTTCTGCCCGACCACCAGGTTCAGATCCCGTCCAGTCGCCTGGTGCAGGTCGTCGATCGCCGCCAGGCTGGCCGCTCCGCCCGACAGCAGCTTGAGCGCGCCCAGGGCCTCCACTCGCGCTCGATCGTTTCCGCCCCTCTGACATAGCCAGTTCCCGCGTCGACGCGCTGCTGGGATGCTGTCAGACCTAGTCCTTTTCGGTGCTCGGGGCCAGGCCGTGCGGCATGAATTGCTGGATGAAGGGCTTATGCAGCAGGCCGTATCGAAGGGCAGCGGCTGCATGACTTGCTGCTTTCTTTGCAGCAGGGTGGACGTTTTGTGGGCATTTCAGTTCTGAGTGATCTCGTGAACTGATTCGCCAGAAACGCGAAAGCCGCGCAGTGCGCGGCTTTCAACCTGGTGGGCCCACACGGACTCGAACCGTGGACCAAAGGATTATGAGTCCTCTGCTCTAACCAACTGAGCTATAGGCCCCAGTGGTCGCGGATTATATCGAGGGATTCCAGGCAGTGCCATCCGAAAGATCGGAAAGTACTATGCGCAAAAACGACTCGGCGAAGGCGTTTGCCGGTAGCGGCAGACTGACGATGTAGCCCTGGATCTGTTCGCAGCCTTCGTCGGCGAGGAATTGTTGCTGGGCCTGGGTTTCCACGCCTTCGGCGATGACCGTGAGTTGCAGGCTGCGGCCGAGGGCGATGATGGCGCGGGCGATGGCGGCGTCGTTGGGGTCGTCGGGCAGGCCGCGGATGAAGGATTGGTCGATCTTGAGGATGTCCAGCGGCAGGCGCTTGAGGTAGCTGAGGGACGAGTAGCCGGTGCCGAAATCGTCGATCGCCAATTGCACGCCGAGGCGCTTGAGCTGGTGGAGGATCGCCAGGCCTTCTTCGGCCTGGCTCATGATGAAGTTCTCGGTGATCTCCAGTTGCAGGTCGCCGGCCTTGAGCTGGCAGCTTTTGAGCAACTGTTCGATGCGTCGCACCAGGCCCGGCTGGCGCAACTGGGCGCCGGCGAGGTTGACCGAGAGCGGGCCGAAGGCCTGGTATTGGCGTTTCCAGGCCTGCATCTGCCGGCAGGCATGCTCCAGCACCCAGTCGCCGAGCTGGAGGATCATGCCGTTTTCTTCCGCCAGGGGGATGAAGTGCTCGGGAGGGACGTCGCCGAAGGTCGGGTTGCTCCAGCGGATCAGCGCTTCGGCACCGACCAGGCGCTGGGTCTTCAGGCTCAGCTTGGGCTGAAAGTACAGGCGCAGTTCGTTGCGCTCGATGGCCCGGCGCAGTTCGTGTTCTAGGGCGATGCGCTCGCTGGCCTGGGCGGTTAGGTCGCGGGTGTAGGCTTCGACACGGTTGCGGCCCTTGGCCTTGGAGCGGTACATGGCCGCATCGGCGTTGCGGATCAGCGAGGCGACATCGGTACCGTCCTGTGGATAAAGGCTGATGCCAATGCTGGCGCTGGAGAAGAACTCGTGGTCGCCGGCCTGGAAGGGCGCGTTGAAGCAGGCCAGGACCTTCTGCGCGATATGCTCGGCGTCGCTGGCCTGATGCAGGCCGGGCAGGAGAATGATGAATTCGTCGCCGCCGAGGCGGGCGACGGTATCGATGTCCCGTACCTGTTCCTTGAGACGGTGGGCGATGGCCTTGAGCAGCAGGTCGCCGACCGGGTGGCCGAGGCTGTCGTTGATGTGCTTGAAGCGGTCCAGGTCAAGAAACAGCACCGCGCCCTGGCGGCTCGATGCCTGTGGACAACTCAGTGCGCCCTGCAGGCGGTTCTCGAACAGGGTGCGGTTGGGCAGGCCGGTGAGCGGGTCGTGGTGGGCCTGGTAGTCGAGCTTGGCCTGGGCGTGCTTGAGACTGGAGATATCGGCGAACACGGCGACGAAGTGGGTGGTGCCCAGTTCCGGGTTGCGCACGGCACTGATGGTCAGCCAGGCGGGATAGAGCTCGCCATTCTTGCGCCGGTTGAGGATCTCGCCCTGCCAGTGGCCATCGGCACTGAGCTGGTGCCACATGGCGGCGTAGAACGCGCTGTCGTGCTGGCCTGAGGCAAGCAGGCGCGGGGTGCGGCCAAGGGTCTCGGCCTCGCTGTAGCCGGTGATTTCGCTGAAGGCGCGGTTGACTGCGCTGATGCGTTGGTCGGTGTCGGTGATCAGTACGCCCTCGGCGGTGTTTTCGAAGACGGTGGCTGCCAGTTGCAGCTTTTCCTGCATCTGGTGACGGTCGGTGATGTCCCGGGCGATGGTCAGCATGCAGTCGGTGCCGCCAATCGGCAGCGGCCTGGCCGACAGCTCGCAGAGACGGATCTGACCGTCGGCACGGCGCAGGTTGCAGCTGTAGTCGCGTACGAAACCGTCTCGTTTAAGCAGTTCGAGCATCTCTCGGCGTTCGTTGAGGTCGACCCAGATTCCCAGGTCGATCGCGGTATGGTCGAGGGAGTTCTGCATTTCGAAGCCGGTCAGGCGGCAGAAGCCTTCGTTGACCTCCAGCAGCAGGCCATCGCTCTGCCGTGACAGCAGCATGCCGTCGGGAGAGGCATGGAAGGCCTTGGCGAATTTCTCTTCGGAAATCTGCAGTTGTTCCTGGGTTTCCTTGAGCTGGCTGATGTCGCGCACCGACACCACCAGCGCCGGGGTGCTTTCCAGGTCGAAGGACTCGGCGGAGATCAGGCCGGTGAACAATTGGCCGTTGCTGCGCCGGAAGGTCATTTCCAGGTTGCGCACGCTACCCCGTTGCAGGCGCTGCAGCAGGTTGGGGCCGATGCCGTCGATCCCCCAGATATTCAGCTCGGTGGCGGTGCGGCCAATGACCTGGGCCGGTGTGAGGCCGATCTGTTCCTCGAAGGTTTCGTTGATTTCCAGCAGGCAGCCATCGCTGAGGCGGGCGATGACCAGGATGTCCGGGCATTGATGGAACACCGAGGCGAACTTCTGTTCCGACAGGCGCAAGGCCTGTTCGGTGTGTTTGGCCTCGCTGATGTCGATCATCAGGCCGCGCATTACCGGGCGGTGCCCGTGTTCGATAAGGCTGACGATGTCGCGGATCCACAGGGTCCGGCCGTCGGCACGGATCACCCGGTAGTCGAGGCTGTGATCGCGACCGGCGGCGGTTTCCGCATCGCAGTAGGCCTGGGCCCACAGGGCGTCATCAGGGTGCAGGATGGAGCGCCAGAAACCAGGGGTGAGCCAGTCGCTCAAGGGATAGCCGAGCAGATCCTCGGCGTGGGGCGAGACATAGTTGTAGGTGAAGTCGTTGGCGTCGGCTTCCCAGGCAATGGCCGAGAGGCTCTCGACCAGGCCGCGATAGTGGTATTCGCTGCTGCGCAGTTCCTGTTCCAGGGCGATGCGTCGGGAAATTTCCGAGCTGAGGCGGCGATTGACGCGAATCACCGCCGCCAGGATCGCCACCAGGAACAGCACGCCGGGCAGACCGTAGAGCAACAGGTCGCGCCATAGCGGGCGCTGGTCGAGTACCTTGCCGACCCAGCGCTCCTGGATGCTGGCGATTTCTTCCGGGGTCATGTCCGCCAGCACCTTGTCGAGGATGCCGACAAGGACCTTGTTCTCCGGCGGCGTGCCCATGGCCAACTGATAGCGGTAGGGCGTTTCGCCGCTGACGTAGAGGCCTTCCAGTTTGAGTTCGCGCAGGCTCCAGACGCTTGAGGCCAGATCGCCGACCACCGCATCGACCTCATCGGTGGCCAGCGCCTGCAGCGCCGAACTGACGTTGGGCATGGCGACCAGGTTGAGGTCCGGATAATGGGTGCGCAGCAGTTCGTGGGGGGCGTAGTTCTCCACCACGGCGATCTTCAAGCCGTACAGGTCCTTGATCGTACTGGGATGCGGGCCGCCTTCGTGGGCGAGGATGACGATGGGGAAATCCAGGTAGGGGCGCGTGAAGGACAGGTAGGCCTGGCGCTCCGGCGTGGACATGGCTGCGGGCAGCAGGTCGAGTTGCTTGTTCTGCGCTTGTTCGAGCACCTGGGTCCAGTTGGCGGGTGCGCCGAGGACGAAGTTGATTCCCAGGCGTTCCCGGATCACGGCGATGTAGTCGGCGGCCAGTCCCTGGTAGCGGCCTTCCTGGTCCCGGTATTCGAAGGGTAGCCACGAAGCGTCAACGCCGAGGCGCAGGCTGGGGTGGGCATCGAGCCACGCCTGCTCTTCATCGGTCAGGGTCAAGGCGCCGGCCACGGCGCTCCAGAAAGGCAGGAGCGACAGTAGAAGGGCCGGCAATCTCGGCATAGCGGCCTCGTCGAACAAATGGATAGCTTCGAGTGTAGACGGGCATTCCGCCTTGAGGGCTGCGGTCGACCGGCAGTTTGCCGTTGCCGAAAAGAAAAACCCCGGCGGCTGCCGGGGTTCGTCTTGTTACTCGTCGAGGAAGGAGCGCAGATGCTCGCTTCGCGTCGGGTGGCGCAGCTTGCGCAGCGCCTTGGCTTCGATCTGACGGATCCGCTCGCGGGTCACGTCGAACTGCTTGCCGACTTCTTCGAGGGTGTGATCGGTGTTCATGTCGATACCGAAACGCATGCGCAGCACCTTGGCTTCGCGTGCGGTCAGGCCCGAGAGCACGTCACGGGTAGCTTCCTTGAGGCTTTCCACCGTGGCCACATCGATTGGCGACTGCATGGTCGAGTCCTCGATGAAGTCGCCCAGATGCGAGTCTTCGTCGTCACCGATCGGGGTTTCCATGGAGATCGGCTCTTTGGCGATCTTCAGTACCTTGCGGATCTTGTCCTCAGGCATTTCCATGCGCTCGCCCAGCTCTTCCGGGGTCGGTTCGCGACCCATTTCCTGGAGCATCTGCCGGGAAATGCGGTTGAGCTTGTTGATCGTCTCGATCATGTGCACCGGGATACGGATGGTGCGCGCCTGGTCGGCGATCGAGCGGGTGATCGCCTGGCGAATCCACCAGGTGGCGTAGGTCGAGAACTTGTAGCCGCGACGGTATTCGAACTTGTCCACCGCCTTCATCAGGCCGATGTTGCCTTCCTGGATCAGGTCGAGGAATTGCAGGCCGCGGTTGGTGTACTTCTTGGCGATCGAGATCACCAGACGCAGGTTGGCCTCGACCATTTCCTTCTTGGCGCGACGAGCCTTGGCTTCACCGATCGACATGCGACGGTTGATGTCCTTGATCTCGGCGATGGTCAGGCCGGTCTCGGCCTCGAGGTCGACCAGCTTCTGCTGGCAACGCACGATGTCGGCGTCCAGGCGACCCAGGGCTTCGGCCCACTTGGTGCTGCGCTTGGAGAGATCGCCGCTCCAGGTCATGTCGACTTCGTTGCTCGGGAACAGACGCAGGAAGTCGGCACGAGGCATGCGGGCATCACGAACGCACAGTTGCATGATGGCGCGTTCCTGGGCACGCAGGCGATCCAGGGCACCGCGCACGCGCTCGACCAGGGATTCGAACTGCTTCGGCACCAGCTTGATCGGCATGAACAGCTCGGCCAGGGCCAGCAGCTCGGCAACGCCTTGCTTGCTGTCGCGACCATGCTTTTTCAGGACCTTGACGGTGGCTTCCAGTTGCTCGGCGACGGCGCCGAAACGCTGGCGGGCGACTTCCGGATCGGGACCGCTTTCGGTCTCTTCCTCTTCGTCGCCGTTTTCGTCCTTTTCCTCGTCCTCGTCGTCACTCTCTTCTGCCGGGGCAGCCTTGGGGTCGACGGGCGGTGGCATCTCGGCCGGGGCCGCGATGCTGTCATCGGGATCGATATAGCCGCTCAGGACGTCCGACAGACGGCCGCCTTCAGCGGTAACGCGATCGTATTCACCGAGGATGTATTCGACGGTACCGGGGAAGTGGGCGATGGCGCTCATCACTTCGCGAATGCCTTCCTCGATCCGCTTGGCGATTTCGATCTCGCCTTCACGGGTCAGGAGTTCGACGGTACCCATTTCGCGCATGTACATGCGCACCGGGTCGGTGGTGCGACCGATGTCGGTTTCCACAGCCGCCAGCGCAGCGGCGGCTTCTTCGGCCGCGGCTTCGTCGGTGTCGGCTTCGGCCAACAAAAGGGCATCCGCATCCGGAGCACTCTCGAATACGTTGATCCCCATGTCGTTGATCATGCGGATGATGTCTTCCACCTGTTCCGGATCTGAAATATCCTCCGGCAGGTGGTCGTTGACCTCCGCGTAAGTCAGGTAGCCCTGCTCACGACCGCGGGTGATCAACTCTTTGATGCGAGACTGCTGTTGCGCTTTTCCGGACATAACACCCTATCCACTGAAGGTCTTGGCGGGCAAAAAACAAGCCGAGGATTATACCCGAGCATGGACCTCACGCGCCAGTTGAGGTCGGGGTTTGTGCGGGAACATTGCGACTCAGGAGGTCGCGCAGCTGATTTTTTTCCTCTGCGCTCAATTCGCTCTGACGTGCTTTCCGGAGCAGATGTTCCAGGCTGCGCTCGCGTTGGCGAGCGGACAAGCTAGTTATAGTGTCGAAAAACTGTTGTTCAAGGTTGTCGGCATCGATCAGCCATTCCTTTTCCGCCAGCGCCCGCAGCAGACGGCCCTGCTCGGTACCGTGCCAGCGCGCGATCAACTGTAGTGAGCGTAGCTCAGGATTCTTTTGCAGGGCCTCCAGCAGTGCCACCAGCAACTGGGCGTAGACGTGCTCTTCGTCGGCGAAGTGGCTGGCGTCCTCGACCTTGCGCGCCAGTGCCGGGTGGTGCAGCAGGGTGCGCAGGGCGCTGAGCGTCGGCGGTTCGACCGAGGTCGGCACCCGTGGTGGATGATTCTGCTGCTGGCCGTTGCGATCCCAGGGCTTGCCCTTGCCGCCTTTCTTGTCCCACGGCTTGCCGTCCCACTTCTTCTTCTGCTGGCCGCCACCCTGCTGTGGTGTCCACTGTTGCTGCGCCTGCGCCTGCGGCTGGAAATGTTCCGCGTGGTGGAAGTCGCTGTAGTCCGGGCTGTAGTCGGGAATCGCATCGTAGTCGATGCCCGGGTCGTAGGCCGGCGGCGGGGTTTCCCGCGGCGCACTCTGGGCCAGTTGCTCGACCTGCTGATTGTCCAGGCCGGTGATTTCCTTCAGGCGGTTGCGCATCAGCGCGCGCAGGTTGGCACCCGGGACCTTGTCGATCAGCGGCGCGGCCAGGGTGGCCATGTGCGCCTTGCCTTCCAGCGAGCGCGGGTCGGCTTCCTCGGTGAGTTGCTGGAAGAAGTAGTCGGCCAGGGGCTGCGCATGCTGGTTGATGCGGGCACGGAAGGCGTCGGTGCCTTCGGCGCGGACCAGGGTGTCCGGGTCCTCGCCCTCGGGGAGGAACAGGAAGCGCGCCTTGCGCCCATCCTGCAGACTCGACAGCGTGGCCTCCAGCGCTCGCCAGGCGGCGTTGCGGCCGGCCTGGTCGCCGTCGAAGCAGAACAGCACGCTGGGCACCACGCGGAACAGGCGCTTGAGGTGTTCCTCGCTGGTCGCCGTGCCCAGGGTCGCCACCGCATTGCGCAGGCCCTGCTGAGCCAGGGCGATGACATCCATGTAGCCCTCGACGACGATGATCTCGTCGAGGTTGCGATTGAACTTGCGCGCCTCGTACAGCCCGTACAGCTCCTGGCCCTTGTGAAACACCGGGGTTTCCGGGGAGTTCAGGTACTTGGGCTTGTCGTCGCCCAGTACCCGGCCACCGAAGGCGATGACCCGGCCGCGGCTGTCGCGGATCGGGAACATCACCCGGTCGCGGAAGCGGTCGTAGCGCTTGCCGCTTTCGGCGTTCTCGATCAGCAGGCCGGCGTCGATCATGGCCTTTTGCTGCAGATTGTCGCTGCTCAGGTGCTTGAACAGGTTGTCCCAGCCCGGCGGGGCAAAGCCCAGGCCGAAATCACGGGCGATTTCCCCGGACAGTCCACGACCTTTGAGGTACTCCACGGCGGCCTTGCGGGTCGGGTGGCTTTTCAGGGCCTGGCGATAGAACTCGGCGGCGGCGGTAAGCAGCGGATAGAGCGGCGAGTCGGTGGGTTGGCGCGGTGTGCGTCCGCGTCCGCCTTCCTCGCGGGGGATCTCCATGCCGGCGGCTTTCGCCAGTTCCTCGACCGCCTGGGGAAAGTCCAGGTTGTCGTGGTCCATGATGAAGCCGAGGGCATTTCCGCCAGCGCCGCAGCCGAAGCAGTAATAGAACTGTTTGTCGGGACTGACGCTGAAGGACGGGGTCTTTTCCTTGTGGAACGGGCAGCAGGCGGTGAGGTTCTTGCCAGCTTTTTTCAGCTGCACGCGCGAACTCACCACATCGACGATATCGGTGCGGTTGAGAAGGTCGTCAATGAAACTCTGGGGAATCAGCCCGGCCATGGCTCTCTCGTCATCAGGCGATAATCAAGTCTATCGCTAATGCTGCGGGAACGACGGTGCATTCGAAACCAGGTCGAATGGCAGACGCAAGAAACGGAAAAGAAGATGTGCTCGTCGATAACCCGTGAGGGCCCGTCAGTGTGACGTGCACGACTGGCGATAAAGCCAGTTCTGACGATTGGGGCAGGCTGCCCGGGCTGGGAACCAGTCTGGGCGTCTCCGGCGATACGACAGGTGTCGTGGCTGGAGTGAACAGCTCAATCGACTGCCGGCAGCCCGGCTTTAGGCCGGGCGAGGCAGAAGCTTGCGTAGAACGTCTGTATCAGTACAGACGAACGGCGCGGCGCTGTTCGCGCTGAACTTTCTTGGCGTGACGCTTAACAGCAGCAGCTGCTTTGCGCTTACGCTCGGAAGTCGGCTTCTC
>Ga0222427_100594_pt1 | contig 44459 bp, 42 predicted proteins | sample 2B20Ametagenome_FD_182890 | JGI IMG/M metagenome (GOLD analysis project Ga0222427, IMG submission 182890) | Enriched microbial communities from leaf-cutter ant dump, University of Wisconsin, Madison, United States - 2B20A (version 2) | ecosystem: Environmental > Terrestrial > Nest > Insects nest...
CATGGCCCAGGTCATACTCCTGGACCGCTGCCAGCTTGACCTCTTCACTGTACTTCGTCATGAAAAATACCCCCAAAAGTTCGTATCCAACTTTTGGGGGTCAGTTCACTGCGGAGCCAGACACCTGCCTGCATGTCCCCGCCTACATGTCAGCGCACCGCGTTGATCGCGTCGCGCAGGTCGCGCGCGGCGTCGGCGGCTGCCTGGCGCCAGTCGTCGCCACCGCTGGCGTACAGAATGGCGCGCGACGAATTCACCATCATGCCGGTGCCGGCCGCATTGCGGCCGGCGTTCACCGTGGCGGTGACATCGCCGCCCTGCGCGCCGATGCCGGGCACCAGCAGCGGCACGGCGTCGCCCACGCGCTGGCGCACCGCGGCCAGTTCATTCGGGAAGGTTGCGCCCACCACCAGGCCGCATTGCCCGCCGGCGTTCCACTTGTCGGCCACCAGGCCGGCCACGTGCAGGTACAGGGGTTCGCCGCTGTCCAGCGTCAGGAACTGCAGGTCGGAACCGCCCGGGTTCGAGGTGCGGCACAGCACGATCACGCCGCGGTCTTTCCAGCCCAGGTAGGGCTCGACCGAATCCAGCCCCATGTACGGGTTCACCGTCATGGCGTGCGCCCCATAGCGTTCGTAGGCTTCGCGCGCGTAGTGTTCGGCGGTGGTGCCGATATCGCCGCGCTTGGCGTCCAGCACGATGGGCAGTTGCGGATGCGCCGCGCGGATATGCGCGCACAGGGCCTCGAGCTGGTCTTCGGCGCGGTGCGCGGCGAAGTACGCGATCTGCGGCTTGAAGCTGCAGGCATACGGCGCGGTGGCGTCGACGATTTCGCGGCAGAACTGGAAGATGGCGTCGGGCTGGCCGTCGAGTTCGCGCGGAAAGCGCTGCGGGTCGGGGTCCAGGCCCACTTGCAGCAAGGTATTGCTGGCGGTCCAGGCGTGTTCGAGTTGTTGGATGAAGGTCATGGGTTCAGTGCAGTTTGACGCGCGGATGCGTGCGGCGCATCAGCAGGCGGGCCAGCGCCATGGATGCCGTGCGCCAGGCGCCCAGCACCGCGTAATGGTGCATCAGGTGCAGGCTCATGTACATCAGGCGCGCCAGTGTACCGCTGACGAACAGGCCGCGTCCGGCCAGCTTGCCCATCAGGCTGCCCACGCCGGCATCCTGCCCCAGCGACACCAGCGAGCCGCGGTCTAGGTATTGGTAGGGGGCCTGCGGCTCGGCGCCGCCGCGGATGCGGGCGGTGATTTTGCGCGCCAGGTAGTTGGCTTCTTGGTGGGCCGCCTGTGCGCGGGCCGGCACGGTGCCGCCGTTGCCGCGCGGCGCCGCGCAGCAGTCGCCCAGCGCCAGGATGCGCGGATCGGGCGTTTGCAGGCGGGCATCGACTTCCAGTTGCCCGGCGCGGTTCAGGGGCAGGTCCAGCGCGGCCAGCAGGGGCGGGCCCTGGATGCCGGCCGCCCACATGCACAGGCTGGCCGCAAACTCGCGGCCGTCGGCCGCCTTGACGCTGTGCGGGGTGACTTCGGCCACGCGGCAGTCGGTCTCGACCCGGATGCCCAGCTCGGTCAGGCGCGCCAGGGCCGCATTCGAGATTTTTTCGGGCAGCGCCGCCAGGATGCGCGGCCCGCCTTCGACCAGGGTGATCGCCAGGTCGTGTTCGGCCCGGAAATTCTGCAGGCCGTAGGCGGCTACGGTGTTGCCGGCTTCATGCAGTTCCACGGCCAGCTCTACCCCGGTGGCGCCGCCGCCCACGATCACCACGTCCAGTCTGGCCGACGGGTCGCGCACCTTGGCCTGGTCGACCTGCACCATGGCCTTGAGCATGGTCAGGCGGAATTCCTCGGCGTTTTCGGTGTTGTCCAGCGTGACGGCATACTGCTCGGCGCCGGGCGTGTTGAAGAAGTTGGAGACGCTGCCCACCGCCAGCACCAGGGTGTCGTAGGCCAGTTCGCGGCGCGGCAGCACTTCGTCGCCGTGGGAATCCCGCACGGCGCCGATCGTGATGGCGCGGTGTGCGCGGTTGATGCCCTGCAGCTGGCCCAGCGCGAACGTAAACCCGCACAGGTTGGCCAGCATCAGGTACGACAGGCCTTCCTGGTAGATGTCCAGCGTGCCCGCGGCCGCTTCGTGCAGCGACGGTTTCCAGATATGGATGGGGCGGCTGTCGACCAGCGTGACACACTGCGGCCCGTGCCGGCGCCCCAGCTTCGCGGCAAGCTCCAGCCCGCCGGCGCCGCCGCCGACAATGACAACGCGATGAGAGGGGGGCGGCCGGGTTGGGGCGTTTGCCATGTAGTTCAGTATAGGGCTTGGGGGCGGGTTGCGGTATGTGGTTCTTCTGGCGTCGCAGATCAGCAATTCCGATGCCGCCGGGAAGGCCTGAGTGCTCGCATTCTTGGGGGCGGCCGCCGAGAAGAAGAAAAGCGTGCGCGGCCTCGATGGGCATTCGATGGTGCCTTTCCGTGGCCGTGAAAGCTGTTAAAGCGGCCCGGGCATGCCCAGGTGTCTGGCACCCTGGCGGGAGCCAGACACCTGGCAATTCCGAAGGTGATCCCGTCAGCCCGATACGACGCCATAAGAATTCAGTACTGTCTCCGCCAAAGCGCAGCCGGGTCTCACAACACAAAGCGGCTGATGGCCACCCCTGCCCAGACGGCGATGGTGAACAGCAGCATCAGCATGACGGCCGCGCTGCCCAGGTCTTTGGCGCGGCCCAGCAGCGTGTGCGTTTCTACCGATAGCGCGTCGGCCAGGGCCTCGACTGCGGAATTCAGCAGCTCCACCACCAGCACCAGGATCACCGACGCGATCAGGATGAATACTTCGTCTGTGGTGCGCCCCAGGAAGAACGCCGCCGGAATCAGCAGAATCGCCAGGACCAGTTCTTGGCGGAAAGCGGCTTCGTACCGGATGGCGGCGCGCAGGCCCTGCAGCGAATAGCGCAAGGCGTTCAGGATGCGGCGCAGACCGCCTGTGCTCTTGTACGGAGAAGGGTGCGGAGTGTGGGGCATGGAAAGAGAACCGGGATGTGGCGCGTCGTTTTTAACAGATTCGCGTTGCCGCCGTGGCGGGCCGGGGCCGGCGCAGGCCGTTGGCGGCCTTAGCGGAAACCCTAATTGTGAGGCTTGCCGGGCCAGGCGCAAGATGCGGCAAAGTGGTAAGGCCACTTTACCTTTTAACCGCTTTCATCCCATGCCCTTCCAGCCCATCGAGCCCCGCCGCCTGTACCGCCAGATCGCCGACCAGCTGCGGGTGCTGATCCAGGCCGGCGAATTCCCGGTCGGCGCGCGCCTGCCGCCCGAGCGCGACCTGGCGCTGAAGCTGGGCGTATCGCGGCCGTCCGTGCGCGAAGCGCTGATCGCCCTGGAAGTCGAGGGCCTGGTCGAAGTCCGCATGGGCTCGGGCATTTATGTGCGCAGCCGCGACGCGGCCGACAGCGTGGTGGCCGAAAGCCCGCTGGAAACCATCCGCGCCCGCCAACTGGTGGAAGGCGAGCTGGCGGCCCAGGCGGCCGAGCTGGCCCAGCCGGCCCAGGTGTCGGGCCTGCGCGAGGCGCTGCAGGCCATGCAGGAAGAGGCCGCGGCCGGACAGGTGCCTATCCAGGGCGACCGCCTGTTCCACCTGCGCATTGCCGAAATCGCCAACAATTCCGTGCTGCTGCGCGTGGTGGGCGAACTGTTCGACGAACGCCACAACCCGCTGTCGGTCAAGCTGGGCGACTACTTCGAGAACCCCGCCAGCTGGAAGGCTGCCATTGCCGAGCACGGCAAGGTCATCGAGGCCATCGCGGCCGGCGACGCGGCGCGTGCGCGCGCCGCCATGCGGCACCACCTGTCCTGCTCGCACGACCGCCTTACCGCCAACTGGGCGCCCGCGTCCGACAAGGTGAAAGCATGAGCCTGGCCTGCAAAATACACGGCGCCCGCGACCTGCGCCTGGAAACCGACGACGACGCGCCGCTGGCGCCGCACGAGGTCGAGCTGCGCCTGGGCGCGGCGGGCATTTGCGGTTCGGACCTGCACTATTACCTGCATGGCCGCGTCGGCGCCTTCGTCATCCGCGAGCCGCTGATTCCCGGCCACGAGGCCTCGGGCACGGTGCTGCGCACGGGCAGCGCGGTTACGCGTGTGCAGCCCGGCATGAAGGTGGCCATCAATCCATCGCACCCTTGCGGCCAGTGCGATTACTGCCGCGCCGGGCGCGACAACCTGTGCCGCAACATGCGCTTCCTGGGCAGCGCCAGCATCTATCCGCACGTGCAGGGCATGTTCCGCGAACGCTTCGTCATGGGCGAACGCCAGCTGACGCCGGTGCACGAAGACATCTCGTTGGGCGAGCTGGCCTGTGCCGAGCCGCTGTCGATCGGGCTGCACGGCGTGAACCGCGCCGGCCCGCTGCTGGGCAAGGCCGTGCTGGTGACGGGCGGCGGCACAATCGGCTGCATGACGGTCATTGCCGCCCGGCTGGCCGGCGCCGCGCGTGTGGTGGTGGCCGACATCGCCGACCGCCCGCTGCAGATGGCCCGCCAGGTGGGCGCCGACGACACGCTGCGCTCGGACCAGGCCGCGGCCGGGGATCTGGCCGATATCGCCGATATCGCCGACATCGCCATCGAGGCCGCGGGCAGCCCGGCAGCCCTGGGCACCTGCCTGGCCGCCGCGCGCCGTGGCGGGCGCATTGTGCAGGTAGGCACGCTGCCCGCCGAGGGCATGGCATTTCCCGCCAACAACATCATGGCGCGCGAACTGGATTACGTCGGCGCCTTTCGCGCCGGCATCGAATTCGACTGGGCCGTCTCGTTCCTGCGCACGCGCCGGGTCGACGTGCGGCCGTTGATGAGCGCGCAATTGCCGCTCGAGCGCGCGGCCGAGGCCTTCGAACTGGCGGCCGACCGCACGCGCAGTACCAAGGTGCAGCTTGTATGTGAATCCTGACCACCACCAAAAGGCAGCGGCAACCATAACAAACCACGCCGCCACCTGCTCAACCTCAAGAGAGGAGACAACGATGAAGCAAGGCAATGCCGTCAAGGCGCTACTGGCCGCCGCCGTCCTGGCCGTGTCGGGCAGCGCGCTGGCCCAGACCAAGCTGAAGTGGGCGCACGTGTACGAGACGTCCGAGCCTTTCCATACCAGCTCGGTGTGGGCGGCCAAAGAAATCGAGAAACGCACCAACGGCCGCTATCACATCGATGTATATCCGGCATCGCAGCTGGGCAAGGAAAACGACATCAACCAGGGCCTGACGCTGGGCACGGTGGACATCATCATTTCCGGCTCCAGCTTCGCCGCCAAGAGCTTCCCGCGCATCGGCGTCACCTACTACCCCTATACCTTCCGCAGCCCCCAACACCTGCTGGCCTACACCAAGAGCGACATCTACAAGACCCTGACGCAGGGCTACCAGGAAAAGAGCGGCAACCACATCGTCGCCACCACCTACTACGGCACGCGCCACACCACCTCGAACCGCGCCTTTACCACCTGCCCGGAAATGCAGGGCCTGAAGATGCGCGTGCCCGATGTGCCGGCCTACCTGGCCATGCCGCGCGCCTGCGGCGCCAATACGTCGCCGATTGCATTCGCCGAGGTCTACCTGGCGCTGCAGAACGGCACGGTCGAGGCCCAGGAAAACCCGCTGACCACCATCGAGGCCAAGAAGTTCTACGAAGTGCAGAAGAACATCGTGCTGACCGGGCACATTGTCGACCACCTGAATACCGTCATTTCGGGCAAGCTGTGGAAGAGCCTGTCCGAAGAAGACCGCAAGATCTTCTCCGAGGTGGCCCAGCAGGCCGCGGCCACCGCGTCGGTCGAGGTCGCCAAGCGCGAGCAAGAGCTGGTCGAGGTGTTCCGCAAGAAGGGCCTGAACGTGGCCGAAGTCGACACCGCCCCGTTCCGCGACACGGTGCTGAAGAAGGTGCCGTTCGAGCAGTACGGCTACGAAAAGGCCGATTGGGACGCGATCCAGGCGGTCAAGTAATCCGCCGGCGGGGCCGCCGCGCGCGGCCCCGGCTGTCCGCAACCGACAGGGGGAATGCATGCACGTCAATACCGGAGCCGGTTCGCCGGCCATGGCCCAATACCGAGGCGGCGACGGCGCCGCCGGCGTCGAATCGCATGAAACAACGGTGGAATCGATCGTCCACAGCTTCGAGGAAGCCGACCAGCACCAGGACACGGACCTGTCCGGCTACGCCTTCGAAGACTGGTTCTGCCTGGCCCTGTTCTGGGTCATGGGGGCATTGGTGTTCCTGCAGTTCTTCACGCGCTATGTGCTGAACAATTCCTTCGCCTGGACCGAAGAACTGGCCGTATACGCGCTGATCGGCGTGGTGTTCATGGGCTCGGCCATGTGCGTGCGCGCCTGCCGCCACATCCAGGTCGATTTCCTGTACCGCTATCTGCCCAAGGGTATCGCCCGCGTGCTGGCCACGCTGATCGACCTGCTGCGCACCGTGTTCTTCGGCTACGCCGTGTGGCTGGTGTACCGCTATATCGAACTGGTGGGCGTGGAGCCCATGACCACCATCATGTGGAACAAGGCCTATGTGTACTGGCTGGCGCTGGCCGGCTTCGTGATGATGTTTGCGCGTTCGGTGCAGGTCAGCGTGCAGAACTGGCGCCAGGGCTATTCGTCGCTGGAAAACCCCGCCGCTTATCAAAGCCTGGACTAAAGGCGCGCGCGCCCAAGGAGCCCGTATGGGAATTCTGATCGGAACCTTCCTGCTGTTGATGATCGTGGGCGTGCCGGTGGCCGTGTCCATGGCCGGCGCCTCGCTGTTTTTCGTGCTGTGGTCGGGCGGCGTGCCCGACGTGGTGGTGGCGCAGCGCATGATCGCGGGCGTCGAGTCGTTTCCGCTGCTGGCCGTGCCGTTCTTCATTCTGGCCGGCAATCTGATGAACATCGCCGGCATTACCGGCCGCATCTACAACTTCGCGGTGGCCCTGGTGGGCTGGATGCGCGGCGGCCTGGGGCAGGTGAACATCATCGGTTCGGTGGTGTTCGCCGGCATGTCGGGCACCGCCATCGCCGACGCCGCCGGCCTGGGCACCATCGAGATCAAGGCCATGAAAGACCATGGCTACCAGACGGAATTCGCAGTGGGGGTGACGGCGGCTTCGGCCACGCTGGGGCCCATTCTGCCGCCGTCGCTGCCTTTCGTCATTTACGGCATGATGGCCAATGTGTCGATCGGCTCGCTGTTCCTGGCCGGCGTGGTGCCGGGCGCCGTGCTGACGCTGCTGATGATGTTCACCGTGGCCTACTTCGCCCGCAAGAACAACTGGGGCGGCGATGTGCCGTTCGACTGGAGGCGGCTGGGCGGCGCCTCGGTCGAGGTGGCGGTGGTGCTGGCGTTTCCGTTCAGCATCTGGCTGATGACCAACTATGGCGTGTCGGCCAACGTCGCCACGCTGATCGCCTTCGCCGCGCTGCTGGCCGCCGACTGGTATTTCGATTTCTCGGCCGTGATGGCGCTGATGGCGCCGGTGATCTTGATCGGCGGCATGACCATGGGGTGGTTCACGCCCACCGAAGCCGCCGTGGCGGCGGTGATCTGGGCGCTGTTCCTGGGCTTGGTGCGCTACCGCTCGATGACGCTGCGCACGCTGGCCAAGGCCACCTTCGACACCATCGAGACTACCGCGTCGGTGCTGTTCATCGTGACGGCTGCTTCGGTGTTCGCCTGGCTGCTTACCACCACGCAGGCGGCCCAGACGCTTACCGACGCCATCCTGGCGGTCACCCACAACAAATGGGTGTTCCTGCTGCTGGCGAACCTGCTGATTCTGGTGGTGGGCTGCTTCATCGACACCATCGCCGCCATCACCATCCTGGTGCCGATTCTGCTGCCGCTGGTGCTGAAGCTGGGCATCGATCCCATTCACTTCGGCCTGGTCATGACCCTGAACCTGATGATCGGCCTGCTGCATCCGCCACTGGGCATGGTGCTGTTCGTGCTGGCGCGGGTGGCGAAGCTGTCGGTCGAGCGGACAACTATGGCGATCCTGCCGTGGCTGGTGCCGCTTTTTCTCGCGCTGATCATCATCACCTACTTCCCCAGCGTCAGCATGTGGCTGCCGGATATGGTAGGCGGGCGCTGAACAGGGCGGCAGGCGCCGGCCATGGGGCCGGCGCAGCAGATCCAGGAGAACCAGGCATGCCGGGCAGATTGCAAGGAAAAACCGCGTTCATTACCGCCGCCGGCCAGGGCATCGGCCGCGCCACCGCGCTGGCCTTCGCGCGCGAAGGGGCGCAAGTGGCGGCCGCCGACCTGAACCCGCAGTCGCTGGCGGGGCTGGAGGGCTGCGCGGCCATTACGCTGGACGTGACCGACGCCGCGGCCGTGGCGTGCGCCGTCGAGGCCGCCGGGCCGGTGGACATACTGTTCAACGGCGCCGGCTTCGTGCATGCCGGCACCATTCTCGACTGCGACGAGCAGGCCTGGGATTTCTCTTTCGACCTGAACGTGCGCGCCATGTACCGGCTGATCCGCGCCTTCCTGCCCGGGATGCTGGCGCGCGGCGGCGGGTCTATCATCAACATGGCCTCGGCGGCATCCAGCGTAAAGGGCGTGCCCAACCGCTTCGTGTACGGAACCACCAAGGCCGCCGTCATCGGGCTGACCAAATCGGTGGCGGCCGATTTCGTGGGGCAGGGCATCCGCTGCAACGCCATCTGCCCGGGCACGGTCGAATCGCCCTCGCTGCGCCAGCGCATCGCCGAACAGGCGCGCGCCAGCGACCAGTCCGAGCAGGCTGTCGAAGCGGCTTTCGTTGCCCGCCAGCCCATGGGGCGCATCGGCCGCGCCGAGGAAATCGCCGCGCTGGCGCTGTACCTGGCCAGCGACGAATCGGCCTTCACCACCGGCACGGCCCAGGTCATCGACGGCGGCTGGTCCAACTAGGGCCGAGCCGCCACCGGCTTCATCCATTTCTGACAAGGACACTGCATTTCATGAAACTGCTGCGCCATGGCGCCAAAGGCGCCGAGAAACCCGCCCTGATCGATGCCCAGGGCCGCGTGCGCGACCTGTCGGGCACTATCGCCGACATCACCGCCGATACGCTGTCTGAAACGGCGCTGGCGCGCCTGCGCGCGCTGGACCCGGCCAGCCTGCCGGTGGTCGAACAGCCCGGCCGCCTGGCGCCGCCCTGGGCCGGCATGGGCAAGTTCATCTGCATCGGGCTGAACTATGCCGACCACGCCGCCGAATCCGGCCTGCCCGTGCCGCAAGAGCCCGTCATTTTCATGAAGACCACCAGCGCGCTGATCGGCTGCAACGACCCGGTGGTGCTGCCGCGCGATTCAGTCAAAAGCGACTGGGAAGTGGAACTGGGCGTGGTCATCGGCCGGCGCGCCCGCTATGTGTCCGAAGCCGAGGCGCTGGCGCACGTGGCCGGCTACTGCGTGGTCAACGACCTGTCCGAGCGCGAATACCAGCTCGAGCGCGGCGGCACCTGGGACAAGGGCAAGGGCTGCGACACCTTCGGCCCGGTGGGGCCGTGGCTGGTCACCGCCGACGAAGTCGCCGACCCGCAGGCGCTGGACCTGTGGCTGGAAGTCAACGGCCGGCGCATGCAGAACGGCAGCACGCGCACCATGGTGTTCGGCGTGGCCGAACTGGTCAGCTACGTCAGCCGTTTCATGACGCTGAACCCCGGCGACCTGATCAGCACCGGCACGCCGCCCGGCGTGGGCATGGGCCAGAAGCCGGCCCCCGTCTACCTGAAACCGGGCGACACCATGCGCCTGGGCATTGCCGGGCTGGGCGAGCAGCAGCAGCGCGTGCACGCCTGGAACCCGGAACTGATCGACGGCTAGCCTATTCCGGAGCCTGCACATGGATCCCGCCAGCGATACCCCTGTCATCCGCATCCACCCCGCCGACAACGTCGTGATCGCGCGCCGCCAGCTGGTGGGCGGCACGCCGCTGCCCGGCGAAGGCGTTACCGTGGCGGGGCTGGTGCCGCCCGGCCACAAGGTGGCGGTGCGAGCCATCGCCGCGGGCCAGCCGGTGCGCCGCTACAACCAGGTGATCGGGGTGGCGCGGCAGGACATTGCCGCGGGCCAGCACGTGCATACGCACAACCTGGCGTTTTCCGATTTCGAGCGCGACTACGCCGTGGGGCGGGACGCGCACGCCACCGACTACGTCGGCCGGCCGGCCAGCTTCGACGGCATCGTGCGGCCGGACGGCCGCGTCGCCACGCGCAACTACATCGGCGTGCTGACCTCGGTGAACTGTTCGGCCACGGTGGCGCGCGCCATCGCCGACCACTTCCGCCGCGATATCCGGCCCCAGGCGCTGGCGGCGTATCCCAATGTCGATGGCGTGGTGGCCCTGACGCACGGCGCGGGCTGCGCCACCGGCAGTGACGGCGAGCCCCTGCGGGTGTTGCGCCGCACGCTGGGCGGCTATGCGCGCCACGCTAATTTCGGCGCGCTGATGCTGGTGGGCCTGGGTTGTGAAACCAACCAGATCGGCGGCCTGATGGAACAGGAAGGCCTGCACGAAAGCGGGCGCCTGCACACCTTCAGCATCCAGGGCACCGGCGGCACGCGCCGCGCGGTGGCGCGCGGCATCGAGCTGGTCGAGCAGATGCTGGCCGAGGCCAACCGCGTGCAGCGTCAGCCGGTGCCGGCCAGCCACCTGACGGTGGGCCTGCAGTGCGGCGGCTCGGACGGCTATTCGGGTATCAGCGCCAACCCGGCGCTGGGCGCCGCGGTCGACCTGCTGGTGCGGCACGGCGGTTCGGCGATCCTGTCCGAAACCCCGGAAATCTATGGCGGCGAGCACCTGCTGACGCGCCGCGCCGCCTCGCCCGCCGTGGCCGACAAACTGCTGGCGCGGCTGCGCTGGTGGGAAGACTACTGCGCCCGCAACGATGCCGAGATGGACAACAACCCTTCGGCCGGCAACAAGGCCGGCGGGCTGACCACCATCCTGGAAAAATCGCTGGGCGCCATCGCCAAGAGCGGCACCACCAATCTGGTCGACGTGCTGGAGTATGCCCAGCCGGTGGCCGCGCGCGGCCTGGTGTTCATGGACACGCCGGGCTACGACCCGGTATCGGCCACCGGGCAGGTGGCCGGCGGCGCCAACCTGATCTGCTTCACCACCGGGCGCGGTTCGGCCTACGGCTGCGCGCCGGCCCCTTCGCTGAAGCTGGCCACCAACACCGAGCTGTGGCTGCGCCAGGCCGACGACATCGACATCAATTGCGGCGAAGTGGTCGACGGCCGCAGCGATGTGCAAACCATGGGCGAACGCATCTTCCGCCTGATGCTCGATACCGCTTCGGGCCGCCGCAGCAAGAGCGAGATCCACGGCTACGGGCAGAACGAGTTCGTGCCCTGGCAGCTGGGGGCCGTGATGTAGCGCATGCCGCGCACCACCGGCGCGCGGCGCGGGGCCGCGGCCTTCCATTCATACAGGTTCTTCATGAAGATCAGCAACGCACGTGTCATTGTCTGCAGCCCGGGCCGCAACTTCGTTACCCTGAAAATCGAGACCGACGAGGGGCTGACGGGTATCGGCGACGCCACGCTGAACGGCCGCGAGCTGGCCGTGGCCAGCTACCTGGCCGACCACGTGGCGCCGTGCCTGATCGGGCGCGACGCGCACCAGATCGAGGACATCTGGCAGTTCCTGTATCGCGGCGCCTATTGGCGGCGCGGGCCGGTCACCATGTCGGCCATCGCGGCGGTCGACACCGCGCTGTGGGATATCAAGGCCAAGGCCGCCGGCATGCCGCTGTACCAGCTGCTGGGCGGCCAGAGCCGCACCGGCGTCATGGTGTACGGCCACGCCAACGGCCGCGACATCGACGAAACTGTCGACGAAGTGCTGCGCTACCGCGACATGGGCTACCGCGCCATCCGCGCGCAAAGCGGCGTGCCGGGCCTGAATGCCGTGTACGGCGTGGGCCGCGGCCGCATGTTCTACGAGCCCGCCGACGCCGACCTGCCGTCCGAGCACGACTGGTCCACCGAAAAATACCTGGACCATGCGCCCAGGCTGTTCCAGCGCGTGCGCGACGCGGTGGGCTGGGACACCCACCTGCTGCACGACGTGCACCATCGCCTGACTCCCATCGAGGCGGCGCGCCTGGGCAAGTCGCTGGAACCCTACCGGCTGTTCTGGATGGAAGACGCCACGCCCGCCGAGAACCAGGAAGCCTTCCGCCTGATCCGCCAGCACACCGTCACGCCGCTGGCCGTGGGCGAAATCTTCAATACCGTGTGGGACTGCAAAGACCTGATCCAGAACCAGCTGATCGATTACATCCGCACCACGGTGGTCCATGCCGGCGGCATCACGCACCTGCGCCGCATCGCCGACCTGGCGGCGCTGTACCAGGTGCGCACGGGCAGCCATGGCGCCACCGACCTGTCGCCCGTCTGCATGGGCGCGGCGCTGCATTTCGACTTGTGGGTGCCCAACTTCGGCATCCAGGAATACATGCGCCACACCGACGAAACCGATGCCGTGTTTCCGCACGCCTACACCTTTGCCGACGGCATGCTGCATCCGGGCGACGCGCCGGGCCACGGCGTGGATATCGACGAAAATCTGGCCGCCCGCTATCCGTACCAGCGCGCCTACCTGCCGGTGAACCGGCAGGCCCACGACGGCACCTTGTGGAACTGGTAGCGCGATGGCCGCGCGCCTGAACGCCGCCGGCCTGGCGGCCCTGCCGCCCGGCATCGCGCGCCCCGGCTATGACCGGCCGCGGCTGCGCGCCGGCATCGTGCACCTGGGCATCGGTGCGTTCCACCGCGCTCACCAGGCGCCGGTGACCGACCTGGCGCTGGCCGCCAGCGGCGACCTGCGCTGGGGCATCGTGGGGGTGTCGCTGCGCAGCCCCGGCACGCGCGACGCGCTGGCGCCGCAAGACGGCCTGTACACCCTGGCGCTGCGCGATGCCGACGCCGCCGGCGCGCCGCGCGAATCGCTGGCCGTGGTGGGGGCCGTGCTGCGCGTACTGGTGGCGGCCGAAGACCCCGGCGCCGTGCTGGCGCAGATCGCCCATCCGGACACCCGCATCGTCAGCCTGACCGTTACCGAAAAAGGCTATTGCCACGAACCGGCCAGCGGGCGCCTGCGCCGCGACGACCCCGATATCGCGCACGACCTGGCGCACCCCGATGCGCCGCACAGCGCCATCGGCATGCTGGCGCATGGCCTGGCGCGGCGCCTTGCCGCGGGGCTGGGGCCTGTGACGCTGCTGTCGTGCGACAACCTGCCGTCCAACGGCGACACGCTGCGCGGGCTGGTGCTGGAATTCGCGCAGGCCTGCAACCCGGTCCTGGGCGCCTGGATCGCCGCGCACTGCACTTTTCCCAACTCCATGGTCGACCGCATCGTGCCGCGCACCTCCGATGCCGACCGCCAGCGCGTCGCCGCGCGGCTGGGCCTGGAAGACGCCTGGCCCGTGGTGGGCGAGCCTTTCCTGGAATGGGTCATGGAAGACCGCTTCGCCGCCGGCCGCCCCGCCTGGGACCAGCCCGGCGGGGCGCGCTTCGTGGCCGACGCCGCGCCTTTCGAACGCCTGAAGCTGCGCATGGTGAACGGCCCGCACTCGGCACTGGCCTACCTGGGCGCGTCGGCCGGGCTGGACACCGTCAGCCGGGCCATGGCCGACCCGGCATTGCGCGGCTACCTGGATGCGCTGATCGGCGAAGAGATTGTGCCTACCCTGCAGGCGGTGCCCGGCATCGACCTGGCGGCCCTGCGCGCGCGCCTGCTGGCCCGCTTTGCCAACCCGGCGCTGCCGCACCGCACCCAGCAGATCGCCATGGACGGTTCGCAGAAACTGCCGCAGCGCCTGCTGGGCACCGTGCGCGACCGCCTGCGGGCCGGCGCCGGCTACAGCCGGCTGGCGCTGGCGGTGGCCGCCTGGATGCACTACCTGCGCGGCCGCGACGAGCAGGGCGCGGCCTATCCCATCCAGGACCCGCTGGCCGGCGAATTGCAGGCGCTGCTGGCGCGCGCGGGGCAGGGCGGCGCCGCTGATGCGGCGCGCGCCCGCGCCCTGGTCGGCTATGCGCCGGTATTCGGCGACCTGGCCGGGCACGACGGATTCATCGAGACGGTGGCGCGCCACGCCGCCGCGCTGCGGCGGCACGGCGTGCGCGCCGCCGCCCGGGAGGCCGCATGAACGATGCCGCCGTCTTGCGCCATTGCCCCGCGCCCGAGCTGCGCGACTGGGCCCGGCGCTGCCTGGCCGCCATGGACGTGCCCGATGCCGATGCCGCCTGCCTGGCCGACAGCCTGGTGCAGACCAGCCTGTGGGGCGTGGATTCGCACGGCATCGCGCGCCTGCCGCACTACCTGAACCGCCTGGGCCATGGTTCCATCCTGGCGCGGCCCGAGGTGCGCGTGGTGCGCAGCGGCCCCGCCACCGCCCAGGTGCATGGCGGGCAGGGCCTGGGCATCGTGGTGGCGCATCGCGCCAACCGGCTGGCCATGGACATCGCCCGTGAAACCGGCGTGGCCGCGGTCGGCGTCAGCGATTCCTCGCATTGCGGCGCGGTCGGCCTGTACAGCCGCGCGGCGGCCGAGGCCGGGCTGGTAGGCCTGGCTTTCACGCATTCCGACGCCATTGCCGCGCCATTCGGCGGCCACGTGCCGTTCCTGGGCACCAATCCCATTTCGGTGGCCGTGCCGCGCCAGGACGGGCCGCCCGTGTGCCTGGACATGGCCTCGACCGCCATCCCGTGGAACCGCGTCATGAACGCCCGGCGCGAGGGCCATGCGCTGCCCCCGGGGGCGGCCCTGGACGAAGCCGGGCGCGACGCCACCGACCCGCAGGCGGCGCGCGCCCTGCGTCCGCTGGGCGGCCCGCAGCAGGGCTACAAGGGCTATGGCCTGGCGCTGATGATCGAGCTGCTGTGCGGGCCGCTGAACGGCAATCCCTTCGGCCCGCACATCTCGCCCATGTATGCGCAACTGGACAGGGCGCGCCGATTGGGTGCATTCTTCATCGTGATCGACCCCGCGCGCTTTGCGGGCGGCCCGCTGCTCGGCGCCGCGGTCGCGCAAATGGCCGCCGAGCTGGCGGCCCAGCCCGGGCAGCCGCGCATGCCGGGCGACCCCGAACAGGCCGCGCAGGCCCTGCGGCTGCGCAGCGGCATTCCTGTCGAGCCCGGCTTGTGGCAGGAATTCCTGCTCTGGAGCACGCGGCTGCGCACCCCGCCGCCCGGCCTGGCATAGCGCGGCGGGGGCGGGCATGGGGCTTGCTGCCTCTTGCGCCATCCATTTCACAGGCAGGAGCCTTGTCATGTCTGAATCTTCTGGCGATACGCCCTGTACGGCCCGGCGGCCGGACGGCGGCGTGCCCGCCACGCTGCGCATCAACGGCGCCAGCCACGCGCTGACGCTCGACCCGCGCGCCACCTTGCTGGATACCTTGCGCGAAACCCTGCACCTGACCGGCACCAAGAAAGGCTGCGACCACGGCCAGTGCGGCGCCTGTACGGTGCACCTGGACGGCCGGCGGGTCAATGCCTGCCTGGTGCTGGCGGTGGCGGCCAGCGGCCGCGAAATCACCACCATCGAAGGGTTGGGCAGCGCCTCGTCCCTGCATCCGCTGCAGGCCGCCTTTGTCGCGCACGACGGCTACCAGTGCGGCTACTGCACGGCCGGCCAGATCATGTCGGCGGCCGCCTTGTTGCACGAGCCTTGCGGCGACAGCGATGACGAAGTGCGCGAACTCATGAGCGGCAACATCTGCCGCTGCGGCGCCTACGCCAACATCATCGCGGCCATCCAGGACGTGCGCGGAAAAAGGTGAGCGGCATGCAAAGCTTTCACTACACGCGCGCCGCCGACATCGACGAAGCCCTGCGCCTGGCCGCGCAGGCCGGGCCTGGCGGGCAGGCGCGCTTCCTGGCCGGCGGCACTACGCTGGTCGACCTGATGAAGCTCGATGTCGAGACGCCCACGCACCTGATCGACATCAACGGCCTGGGCGGCCTGGACCAGGTCGAGGCCCTGCCCGACGGGCGCACCCGCATCGGCGCGCTGGTACGCAACGCCGATCTGGCGCGCCACCCGCACATCGCGGCGCAGTACCCGGTGCTGTCGCAGGCGCTGCTGGCCGGCGCGTCGGCCCAGCTGCGCAACATGGCCACCACCAGCGGCAACCTGCTGCAGCGCACGCGCTGCGTGTATTTCCGCGACCGCGCCGCGCGCTGCAACAAGCGCAGCCCCGGCAGCGGCTGCGACGCCATCGGCGGCCACAACCGCAGCCTGGCCGTCCTGGGCGCCAGCGAGCACTGCATCGCCAGCAACCCTTCGGACATGAACGTGGCCCTGATGGCGCTGGACGCCACCGTGCACGTGCGCGGCCCCGATGGCGCGCGCGACATCGCGCTGCGCGACTTCTACCTGCTGCCCGGCGACACCCCCCAGCGCGAGACCGTGCTGCAGCCTGGCGAGCTGATCACCCATGTCAGCCTGCCGCCCGTGGCGCCGGGCACGCATTCCACCTACCTGAAGCTGCGCGACCGCGCCTCGTACGAGTTTGCGCTGGCTTCCGCCGCCGTGGTGCTGCAGGCCCGCGACGGCCGCATCGCGGCGGCCGGCATCGCGCTGGGCGGCGTGGGCACCCGGCCCTGGCGCTGCCCGCGGGCCGAACAGCTGCTGGCGGGCCAGCCGCCCGGCCTGGAGCCATACCAGCAGGCCGCGCAGGCCGCCCTGCAGGGCGCCGTCGCGCAAAGCGAGAACGGCTTCAAGATCGAGCTGGCGCGCCGCTGCCTGGTCCACGCCCTGTCCACGGCCCTGCCGCCGCAGTAAGGAAGCGCATCATGGACCATCTTCACCTTGCCCATCCCGAAGCCATCGGCCGGCCCAGCCCGCGCATCGACGGGCCCGCCAAGGTCAGCGGCGTGGCGCGCTATACCGCCGATTTCATGCTGCCCGGCATGCTGCATGCGGTGCCGGTGTGCGCCACCATCGCGCATGGCCGCATCACCAGCCTGGATATCGAGGCCGCCCGCGCCATGCCCGGCGTGCATGCCGTGCTGCACCGGGGCAACCGCCCGCCGCTGGCGCGCGCCGCCAGCGGCTCGATCGACGAGGCCCGCCCGCCGCTGGATGATGACATCATCCGTTATTACGGCCAGTATGTGGCGCTGGTGGTGGCCGACACGCCGCAGCAGGCCCAGGCCGCCGCCAACGCGGTGCGCGTCGGCTACGCCGCGCAGCCGCCCGACGTCTCGCCGCCGTCGGACGAAGAAGACACCCCCAATATCGAAAGCGAGCGCGGCGACGCGGCAGCCACCTATGCCAGCGCGCCGGTGCGGCTGGACGCGGTATACACCACGCCGGTCGAGACGCACAATTCGATGGAGCTGCACGCCTGCGTGGCCGAATACGACGGCCAGGCCTACACCCTGTACGAGACCTCGCAGGGCGTGGTCAACCACCGCGATGTCGTGGCGCAGATGCTGGGCACCGGCAAAGAAAACGTGCGGGTCATTTCGCATTACCTGGGCTCGGGCTTCGGCGGCAAGCTGTGGCCCTGGGCGCATTCGCTGCTGGCGGCCGTGGCCGCGCGCCAGCTGGGCCGGCCGGTGAAACTGGTGATCAGCCGCGCCATGACCTTCCACAGCGCCGGGCACCGCCCGTACACGCGGCAGCGCATGCGTCTGGGCGCTACGCCCGACGGCAGGCTGGTGTCGCTGCAGCATCACTACCTTAGCCAGGCCTCGCAGCTGGACAAGTATCGCGAGCGCTGCGGCGAAGCCACGCCGCGCATGTACAGCACCCCCAACCTGCGGGTCTGCTGGGGGCTGGCGCGGCGCCATGTCGGCGCGCCCACCTCGATGCGCGGCCCCGGCGCCGTGCCGGGCATGTACGCGCTGGAATCGGCCATGGACGAACTGGCCGTCGCGCTGCAGATCGACCCTGTGGAACTGCGCCTGCGCAACGAGCCCAGGCACGACGAAGGCAACGGCCTGCCGTTCTCGTCGCGCCACCTTAGCGAATGCCTGCGGCAGGGCGCCGAACGGTTCGGCTGGCAGCGCCGCCAGCCCGGCGTGGGCGCGATGCGGCAGGGCGACGTGGTGCTGGGCTGGGGCATGGCGTCGTGTTCGTGGCTGGCCCTGCGCATGCCCACCGATGCCCGCGTCACGCTGCACGACGACGGCTCGGCCCGGCTGGCCTGTGCCACGCAAGATATCGGCACCGGCACCTATACAGTGCTGGCGCAGCTGGTCAGCGCCGAAACCGGCATCCCGCTCGACCGTATCCAGGTCAGCCTGGGCGACACACAGCTGCCGCCGGGGCCTCTATCGGGCGGGTCGGCCGCCACCGCGTCCATTGTTCCGGCCGCGCTCGAAGCTACGCGCCATGCGGTGCGGGCCGCTTGCGAACTGGCTGTGAGCGCGGCCGGGCCCTACGCCGGCAAGCCCGTGCGGGACCTGGCCATGCGGGCCGGCCGTATCCGCCTGGCCGCCGACGACGCCGATGCCGGCGTGCCGCTGGGCCAGCTGCTGGCCGCCGCCGGCGCGGCCAGCGTGTCGGGCGACGGCCATGGCGACAACGGCAGGGCGCTGAAGCAGCAGTACTCGATCAACTCGTACGGCGCGCATTTCGTCGAGGTGACGTGGCACCCCGCCACGGCGCGGCTGCGCGTGTCGCGCGTGGTAACCGTGATCGACGGCGGGCGCATCCTGAACCCGCGCACCGGCCGCAACCAGATAGAAGGCGCCATCGTCATGGGTGTGGGCATGGCCATGCTGGAACACACCTACTACGACAGCCGCTCGGGCGCGCCCGTGAACAGCAACCTCGCCGACTACATTATGGCCACGCACGCCGACGCGCCGCAGCTGGATGTCAGCTTCCTGGATTATCCCGACTACATCTGGAACGAAGTCGGTGCGCGCGGCATCGGCGAAATCGGCCTGGCCGGCATCGCCGCCGCCATCACCAACGCGGTCTACCACGCCACCGGCGTGCGCGTGCGCGACCTGCCCGTGCGTATCGAAGACCTGCTGTAGAAGCTGCCAAGCCCCAGGTGTCAGGCTCCCGCAGGGTGCCTGACACCGTACCGTCGAAACAGTCGCTGCCCACGTCGGTGTCTGGCACCCTGCGGGAGCCAGACACCTGCCTATGATCTACCAGCGCAATCCCAGCCCGGTGCTGTAGATGGATTCGTTCAGGCTTTCAAACGTGCTGCTGACCTGGTTGCGGGCGTATTTCAAGTACAGCGACAGCCAGCTGTTCAGGTTGTAGCGCACGCCGAGCTCGCCGTTGACCGCCGCCTTGGCGCTGCCCTCGAACGGCCGCATCAGCTCGCCCTTGGTGAACAGTTCGAATTCCTTGCCGCTGAAGTACCACACATAATCCCAGCGCAGGCTGGCGGCGTATGCCGCGTCGCTGCTGCCGTCGCTGTAGCCGTAGTGCACCCGGCCCAGCAGGGCCGACATCGAGAACGCGCCCAGCTCGTTGTCCCAGAACTGGTAGCCCGGGCCGGTGCCGTAGGCGGTCTGGCGGTCCAAGTCTTCGACCCAGTCGCGCCGGTGCATCAGCCGCACCTGCCAGAACGCCTTCTCGGTCAGGAAGCGGTCCAGCGTGTAATCCATGCCGTAGTTGTTGGTGTTGACGCTGCCGTCTTCCTTGCTGTGCAGATACAGGCCATTGAACTGGTGGCGCCACAGGCCGTGGCGTATCGTGGTGTTTACCGTGGCCGAATAATCCCGCGTGTCGTTCGACGCCGATTTGGCGGTGGCGGCCAGGTCCACATGCCCGGTCATGGACGTCTCGCGCAGGAACGGGCGCGGCCGCACCACGCTTTCCAGCGACGTGAGCGGCACATCCGTTTTCACGGGCCGGGCCTGGCCGTTCTGGCGCCGCACGCCGTCCAGCATCACCGTGCCGGCCTCGGCGCCCACCAGCTTGGCGCGGTAATCGTGTTCCATGGAAGCGTCTCGGATGACCAGCGGCGTGTCGCTCTGCAGCGTTTGTACGTGGTCGAAGGCAATGCGCAAGTCGCCGCCGTAATCGGTGTGGATCAGCAGGTAGCCGTTGTCCAGTGACTGGATCGTGCCGGTCAGGCGGTCGCCATTATTCAGCCATACCGTATCGGCGCAGGCCGGGCCGGCCGCCAGGGCCAGCAACAGCGGCAACCCGGCCAGGCGCCGGAAACGGGTCGAAGCGAGCAGTGGGGCAATCCATAGCGGTCGGGACATGGGCGGCAGGCATCGTGGCAAGCCCTTATCCTAAACGCACGGGTTTCCGCCGCGTGTGACCGTTTTTATCCGGCGGCGGGCGCAGGGTTTCATGCCTGGGGTACGGGTGGCTCGCCTTGTTCGACCCGCTTGCGGCTGCCGAAGCGCTCGGCGAACTGCCGCGTGAACACGGCGCCAAAGAAGAAGATCTGCGCGGAATAGTAGATCCACAGCAGCAGCGCGATCAGCGAGCCCGCCGCGCCGTAGGCCGACACCGTGCCGCCGCGGCCCAGGTACAGGCCGATGCCCCACTTGCCCACCAGGAACAGCGCCGCCGTCACGATGGCGCCCGGAATCACATCGCGCCACGGGACGGTAATGCTGGGCAGCAGCTTGTACACCACGGCGAACAAGGCCGTTACCACCGCAAATGAAAACAGGTTGGCTATCCATCCCGCCACCAGGGCGAACGTGGAATGCGTCCACAAATCGCCGTAATAGCCCTTGGCCGCGCCCAGTGCCGCGTTCATCACCAGCGACAGCAGCAGAAACAGCGCCAGCACCAGCACCAGGCCGAACGAAACCATGCGGCTGCGCACCATGCCCTGCAGGCCCGACTTGCGCTGGCTGGTGGCGTCCCACAGTTCGTCCAGGCTGGCCTGCAGCTCGGCGAACGCCGTGGTCGCGCTGAACAGCAGCACCGCGATCGACAGCAATGCCGCGATCCAGCCGCCGCCGGATTCATGCGCGCTGGCCAGCACGGTCTGAATGACCTCGGCGCCGCGCGCGCCGGTCAGGTCGCGCACCTGCGCGAACAGTTCCGAGCGCACCGCCTCTTCGCCAAAGAAAATGCCCGCTACGGCAATAACCAGGATCAGCATCGGCGCCAGCGAGAACACCATGTACAGCGACAGAGCCGCTCCTTTGCTGGAAGCCCGGTGCTTCGACCACTGCTTGGCCGAGTCGACCAGCAGCCCGTAGATTTCCGAGGGGCGCAGCATTTGCAGCAAGCGGGGCGGGATAGTCATGGCGCTCATTTCGCAATCGGAACCCCCGCATTGTAGGGTGGCGGTTCGCCTGCCCACAATCCGCAAGCCACATGGCCGTCTGCCCGGGGTCCTTGCTCCAGGCAAAAAAACACCCCCAGGGGCGAACCCTTGGGGGTGTCAGTCTGGCGTATCCCCGGGCAGGCCGGGGATGCTCGCGGCAGCGGCGCGGACTTAGAAGTCCATGCCGCCCATGCCGCCCATGCCGCCGGGCATGGGAGGAGCCGCGGGCTTGTCTTCAGCCAGTTCGACCACGGCGGCTTCGGCCGTCAGCAGCAGGCTGGCCACCGAGGCGGCGTTCTGCAGGGCGGTGCGGGTTACCTTGGTGGGATCCAGCACGCCTTGTTCGACCAGGTCGGTGTACTCGCCGGTAGCGGCGTTGTAGCCGTAGTTGCCCTTGCCGCTCAGCACGGTGTTGACCACGACGCTGGCTTCTTCGCCGGCGTTGGTCACGATGGTGCGCAGGGGCTCTTCGACAGCGCGCAGAATCAGCTTGATGCCGGCGTTCTGGTCAGCCGTGTCGCCCTTCAGGTCGGCAATGGCTTGCTTGGCGCGCAGCAGGGCCACGCCGCCGCCGGCCACCACGCCTTCTTCCACCGCGGCACGGGTCGCGTGCAGGGCGTCTTCGACGCGGGCCTTCTTTTCCTTCATTTCGACTTCGGTGGCGGCGCCGACGCGGATCACCGCAACACCGCCGGCCAGCTTGGCCACGCGCTCTTGCAGCTTTTCACGGTCGTAGTCCGAAGTGGCTTCTTCGATCTGGACGCGGATCTGCTTGACGCGCGCTTCGATCGACTTGCTGTCGCCAGCGCCGTCGATGATGGTGGTGTTTTCCTTGCCCACTTCGATGCGCTTGGCCTGGCCCAGCTCTTGCAGGGTGGCCTTTTCCAGCGACATGCCGGTTTCTTCCGAGATGACCACGCCGCCCGTCAGGATGGCGATGTCTTCCAGCATGGCCTTGCGGCGGTCGCCGAAACCAGGCGCCTTGACGGCGGTGGTCTTCAGGATGCCACGGATGTTGTTCACCACCAGGGTGGCCAGCGCTTCGCCTTCGACGTCTTCAGCGATGATCAGCAGCGGACGGCTCGACTTGGCGACTTGTTCCAGCACGGGCAGCAGGTCGCGGATGTTGCTGATCTTCTTGTCGAAGATCAGGACGTACGGATCGTCCAGCGCGGCGACTTGCTTGTCGGGGTTGTTGATGAAGTAGGGCGACAGGTAGCCGCGATCGAACTGCATGCCTTCGACCACGTCCAGCTCGTTGTCCAGCGACTTGCCGTCTTCGACGGTGATGACGCCTTCCTTGCCGACCTTGTCCATCGCGTCGGCGATGATCTTGCCGATGGAGTCGTCGCTGTTGGCCGAGATCGAGCCGACCTGGGCGATTTCCTTGCTGGTGGTGACCGGCTTCGATTGCTTGGCCAGTTCAGCCACGGCAGCAGCCACGGCCTTGTCGATGCCGCGCTTCAGGTCGATGGGGTTGAAACCGGCGGCAACGTACTTCAGGCCTTCCTGCACGATGGCTTGGGCCAGCACGGTGGCGGTGGTGGTGCCGTCGCCGGCGTTGTCCGAGGTCTTCGAGGCAACGTCTTTCACCAGCTGGGCGCCGATGTTTTCGAACTTATCTTTCAGTTCGATTTCCTTGGCAACCGACACGCCGTCCTTGGTGACGGTGGGGGCGCCGAACGAACGCTCGAGCACGACGTTGCGGCCCTTGGGGCCGAGGGTGGTTTTGACAGCATTGGCGAGGACATTCACGCCGCGGACGATGCGGACACGGGCGTCGTCGCCGAACAGGACTTGCTTGGCAGCCATTGTGAGCTTCCTTCGAAAATTCGGTTCAGGTAATTACTGGATCACGGCGAGGATTTCTTCCTCGCGGATGACGAGCAGCTCTTCGCCGTCGACTTTCACCGACTGGCCGGCATACTTGCCAAACAGAACCTTGTCGCCAGCCTTCAGGTCGACCGGCAGCACTTTGCCGTCTTCGGTCTTCTTGCCCGGGCCAACGGCAACGACTTCGCCTTGATCCGGCTTTTCGGCGGCGCTGTCGGGGATGACGATGCCCGAGGCAGTCTTGCGCTCGTTGTCCAGGCGTTTGACGATCACGCGATCGTGCAGGGGACGCAGGGCCATGAGGGAACTCCTGTTTCTATAGAGAAGGGTGAAATGATCGGGTTCAGGCCGGAAGGCGGTGTTAGCACTCACCGGCAGCGAGTGCTAATTATAGGGATCATGCGGCAGTGTTCAAGGGGGAGGGGGTGGTTGTTACATTTTCTGAGCAAGTAATGCAGTAGCAGGTGAACTGAAAACGCCGTTCGAGCAGCAAGGTTCCACTATTTTTGGCATCGAATAGTGCGAAAATTCGTGCCTGCAAGTCGGATGACTTGCTTGGAGAGTGACCATGCGAACAACGATTGCCCTTGATGATGATCTGCTGTCCAAGGCTCAAGCCTATACGGGTATTAAAGAAAAATCGGCGCTCGTGCGCGAAGCGCTCAAGGCGCTGATCCAGCGCGAAGCGGCCAAGCGGCTTATCAACCTTGGCGGAAGCCAGCCCGGTATCGAAGCCGCTCCGCGTCGTCGGCAGGACGCGGAATGATCCTGGTCGATACGTCCATCTGGATCGACCACATCAACGCATCCGATCCGGTGCTGGTCAACCTGCTGGCGGATGGCCAGGTACTCGTTCATCCGTTTGTGATCGCCGAGATCGCTTTGGGCAGTTTGCGAGACCGTGAGGCTGTGCTCGGTGCGTTGCACGATTTGCCGAGCGCGGTCGTCGCAACACCTGAAGAAACGTTGCTTCTCATCGAGCGCGAAGGTTTATTCAACCGCGGCATTGGCTACGTGGACGCGTCGTTGTTGGCCTCCGCCCGCCTGCAGCCGGGAACGACGGTATGGACGCGAGACAAGCGGCTGGCGAAAACGGCCGACGACTTGGGATTGATGTCGAACCTGTTGCACTAGCCTACCAGAGCGTAGGTCAGCCCTTGTGGTTCGGCCACGCACCATGCCTGGTGTGCGGCCGATCATTCTGCTATTCCAAACTTCCGATAATCTTGCCGAAGGCCGCCATGCGTGCGCCATCCGTCGCGATCAATTTTTTAAAATCTTCTATTGAGCTCGAGGGATTCGCCTGCAGGCCGGCAGTTGCCAGTCTCTGCTTGACCTGTGGATCGTTGAGCGCCTTGACGCTGGCTGCGTAGAGTTTATCGGTAATCTCCTGAGGGAGATTGGCCGGGCTATACAAGCCATACCAGAACTCATAGTCGTAATTTTGGACTCCCGACTCGACTGAGGAAGGAATGTCCGGGAACAAGGGGGATCGCTCTTTGGTTGTCACGGATATCGCACGCAACTTTCCAGCCTGGGCCAACGGGAGCGCAGTTGGTGGCGTTGCAAACGAAACTTGCGTTTCACCCGCAACGACCGACACACTGGCGGGGCTGCCTCCCCGGAACGGAACCTCGGTCAATTGGGTGTTGGTTGTTTGCATGAAGTCAATCAATGCGAGCTGGATGGTGGAGCCTTTGCCAGCGGTGGCCGCATTGATTTTTCCGGGATTCGCCTTGGCCTGTTTGACGAGATCAGCTAAAGAAGTGATGCCGGATTCGTTGTTGGCGACCACGATTGCAGGCGAGCTTACCCAACGAGTAATAGGCGTAAAGTCTTTGTTGCCATCATAAGTGATCGATGGGTAAAGCACCTTGTCCAGGCCGTGCATGCTTACTGAGTTGACATACAGCGTGTAGCCGTCAGGCGCGGCGCGCGACACATAGGTCGACGCGATTGTGGTGGCCGCGCCAGGCCGGTTTTCCACGATAATGTTCTGGCCAAGGATTTCGCTCATTTTTGCCGATACCGTGCGAGCAGCCACATCGGCAGTTCCGCCGGGCGAGAAGCCTACGACGATCTTGATCGGCTCTTTGGATGGCCAGGCATCGGCCGCCATGGTTGTTGCCGTGCTAAGACTGCAGAGTGAGGCACATAGGCTGATGAGAGTGTGTTTCATGAGAGTACTCGCTCCTTGAGTGTGCGGGCAGATTATTTCGTGGCCATGCCTGAGCACGGTCCACGGATACCTGCCGTCTTATTGATGAAGATGCGGTTCGATGATGGACTGAATCATTTGCACGACGGCGACGTGCGTGTTCTGGGAAATACCGTCCGCGTGCGGGTCTACCAGATTGGCGACTGCGTTGATCAGGCCCAGTTCGACTCCGCGATCGAGCAACATGCGTTCGCGTTCGGGTTTATGCAGCAAACGCGCGTTGTTCAGCCTGAGGGCCAATGCACCGGCAATGGCCGAGCAGCCCCAATTCGAGCATGCCGCCGGGACCAAAACGTCTGTAGGAGTCACCGAGCAAAGACGTTTGCCGTGTTTGACATGTTGATGCACGGTCTCGGCGATGGACGCCATACCGATTTCGTTGCCGCCATCGCCGACGCATACAGTGGGAATACTTCGGGCCAGCCCTTCATCAAACAGGCGGTCGACGCGGGCCCGTCCCATGCCGTATTCGATGCCCCGCATGCTGTAGTACTTGCCATCTACGGCACGGCCGACTCGCTCGGTTGAAAATAATAGTGCCGGACGCGCCAGGTCGAGAATTTCGACGGCACGCTGCGTTGCCGTGTCATCCTTAACGGGGAATGTTTCGAAAGACACTGCGGCCAGCGACCCGTCTTGGCTGGCCCGCTTGGCGTCTTCGTACGGTAATACGCTCAAGCCCGCCGCGCGAAAAATCGCTGCGATGCCAGGTGCCAGTGTTTCCTCGCATACCATGATGCAATGAATCTTTTTTGATACGGCAAGTGCTCGAGCGATGACCGCCGCTCCCGCAGGTCCGTCGTTTTCGCCTATGGTGGGCGATATCCATGCCCGGGATACCGATCCGGTTGTCATGACTACGGTTGATTGTGGTGGCAGAGCGGCGAGTTGATCGGCCGCAGCGCCCACTGGCGAGCCGCCCAGTTTTTTGCGGGCGGCGGCGTGAAGGTGTTCCACGCCGCGCAAGCCGATATCGATGCTGATGAGCTGATCCAACCGTTCGTCGATCAGATCATATCGGCTATGTTCCTTGGGGATATTGCTCATTTGAGTCTCCTGAGGAATGTGATGGGCGCCTGTCGGCAGGGCCGCAGGCGTGCATCAGCCCGTTCGCGAGTACGGGCCTACGCTTTCTTGTGGGGGGTGGCCAGACTGATCAAATGCGAAATATCGGGTACTTGCTCGATATTCCAGCAAGCATCGATCAACTGATCAGTACTGGCTGTAGATATGCCTAAAACTGCAGCTTGCTCTCGGAACTTGCCTTCGAGCTGGGAATTGCTCAACGGTTTTGCGAGATTCCCGATCGAATGTTCCAGTGTCTTGGTATAGGACTGGCCATCGTTGAAACAGACTTCAACATGCACGCCGTCCGGCGTAACGGTTTCGTCGACGATGACTTCGGTGCGTTCGCGTACACGCACCAACGCCGGATCGACGGCCGCTTCGTCGGTAAATTCCGCTAGTCCGCCCTTGCCCCGTATCAACCCTATGGCCGCGCCGTGATAGGCTGAAAATTTACCTTCCAGGCCTGTCGTGACAAGTTTCTTGTCGCACAGATCTTTAACGCGTGGTGCCACATATAGTTTTACTTTGTCGATAGCAAGTGGATCAAAGGCATGCTCCGAGCGCACCTGGATGCAGGCGTCGATGATTGGATGAATGACCAATCCGCAAGGAAACGGCTTGTAGGTATTGCCGCGCAAGGCGAATTGCGTGCCTAATTCTTTGGTGACGATGGATAGGTCGTAGGTGCCGGCTTGTACGGCAGCAAAGCCGCGTGGCCCTTCGAGTATCTGTTCGCCGGCGGTAAAACCCTGGCGAGCCAGCAGCGCGGCGGCATAGCCGCTTTGTGCCGAGCGTCCCGGATGAAATGACTTGGCCATTGACCCGAACATCTCGCGTACTCCCGCCGATTGAGTTCCCCCTAGTGCGAGCGCCCAGACCATTTGCTGATGCGACAGGCCGAGCACGCGTCCGATGGAGGCTGCGGATCCAAAGACACCGATAGACCCCGTGCTATGCCAACCGGCGTCATAGTGAGCTGGATAGGTGGCATTTCCGATACGAGAAATGACCTCAAAGCCGAGAATCAACGCCAGCTCAAGATCGGCGCCCGTGATTTTCTGTACGCTGGCATGAGCGAACAGGGCGGCCGCTACGGGTGATGTGGCATGAATGTAGTTGTTGGGCGTCGTGTCGTCGTAGTCTTCAACGTGCGAGCTGATGCCGTTGAGCAGCGCCGCCAGGCTGGGAGAGATTTTCTCGGGGCGTCCCAATGCCTGGGCTTCGCCGCCGCCTGAATAGGCAGACAGCGCGGCCAGGGTGATATCCATGGCCTCATGCTTCGCACCGCCCAGCGCGCAACCCACGAAGTTGAGCAAAGCCCGGCGCGACTCGGCTCGTACATCTTCTGGAATATCGTTGAGTGTGGCGTCGGTGACGTAACGGGCCAGCGTGTCCGTTGTGTTGGATGAATTGGTGTTTCCCATGGCGGCATTCCCTATATTGTTCATCGATCGCCGATGCGATAGCCCGTCAATTGTTCGCAGAACAATGCCGCTTCGGTATGGTCGGCTTTGGGTCCGAGCATGACACCCGCGCTCGCCCAGAGATCACGGCACAAACTCGAAAACGGCGCATTGACCTCTTCGTCGCGCGCCAGACCGAGTGCAATGGAGAGATCTTTGACCATGAGGCTCAGCAGAAAGCCGGAATCGAACTTGCGGGATAGCACGAATTGCTTGAATTTTTTCTGCGTGCTGTTGTTCATGCCCGTTGAGGCGTTCAAGACATCGACCATCGTTTCGGGATCGATGCCGAACTTCGAGCCGACCACGAGGGCTTCGATGCCGATCAGGAAGCCGCCCGCGTTGACCAGATTGTTCAGCGCCTTCATGGCGTGCCCAGCACCCACCGGGCCGGCCTGGATGACGGACCCCATTGTCTGCAAGACTGGCAGCGCTTTCTCTACATGAGTGCTGTCGCCGCCCGTCATGATGGTTAATTGTCCTGTCACCGCGCGCGGTACGCCGCCCGATACCGGGGCATCGAGCAGGATCACGCCGTCAGCTTCAAGTCGTTTGCTGAATTGAACCGTGGCCGAAGGAATGCCCGAGGTCATGTCCAGAAGAATCGTGCCGCGGTTGAGGCGGGGCTGCATTCCCGCCTCGCCAAATAGCACGCTTTCCACGATGGCGCTATTGGGCAGCATGGTGATCACGATATTGGACTTTTCCGCGAGATCTCCGATGTCGGCCGTGGATGTTTTTCCATGTTCGGCAGCGAATGCCGCGGCGCGTGTCGCGTCGGCATCGTGGACGGTTAGTGCATAGCCGGCTTTGGCCAGGCATGCGGCCATGGGCCAGCCCATGGCCCCGAGTCCGATGAATCCGATGTGTGGCAGAGGGGCGGCCGTCATGCTGAGGCTCCCAGCACCCCTTCTTCTTTGAGAATGGCAGCGGCGACTTTCATGCCATCCAGCGCTGCCGGAACGCCGCAGTAGATAGCGACTTGCAGCAGAATCTCCTGGATGTCTTGTGGTGTCAGGCCGTTGTTCAGCGCGCCACGGACGTGCAATGCGACTTCGTGCGGCCGGTTCAAGGCGCACAGCATGGACAGGTTGATGATGCTGCGGGTACGGCGATCCAGGCCAGGCCGGCTCCACAGTTCACCCCAGCACCATTCCGTTACCAGTTTCTGCATTGGCGCAGTGAAATCATTCGCGGATTCAAGGGAGTGCTGTACATGGGCGGCCCCCAGCACCTCTTGCCGATTCTTCAGGCCTTTCTTGAACAGGTCTCCATCAAACTCGGGGCGTGCGGACATAGCGGTCTCCTAAAACGGTGAGTAATCAGAAGCCGCACAATATCTGACGATATGTCATTGTGTCAATAGATTGTAAGACAATAGACTTTCAGTTGGTCAGATAATTTATAGCGTAGAATGCGGAAATTCATATAATTAAGCGACCATAAGAATCACGCCCGAATGGCTGCCTGGGTGGGCATGCAGCCCGCCTGTGTATTCGGAACAATAGGCCAATGAACAATCCGCTCCCGATTCCTTTCAGTAAGCCCACGACCTTGCGCGATCGTGTAGAAAGTTACCTGCGCACGGCAATCATGGAGGGTCACTTCAAAGGCGGGGATCGTCTGCGTGAGCAAGAGCTGTGCGATAGGCTGAACGTCAGTCGGCCAACGCTGCGGGAGGCATTGCGTACCCTGGAGGGAGAACGGCTGATAGCGATCGAATCGCATCGTGGGCCGACGGTTATCCAGCTAACCGAAAAAACAGCTCAAGACCTCTATGCCATGCGGCAATTGCTCGAAGGCTATGCGGCGGGAGAATTCGCGCGGATGGCCGATGATCAGATGATCCGCACGCTTGGCGAGGCAGTGGCGCAGTTGCACCATGCCGCTGCGCAACACGATAAATCAGTACTGCTGGCGGCGAAACGAGAGTTCTACGAAGTGCTGATGCGAGGCTGTGGAAACACGGAGCTCGAGAATATGCTGGCCGGGTTGTTGTCGCGCATCAACTTGTTGCGTGCCAAGTCTTTCACCCGATCGGAACGGCTGGTTGAAAGCCTGGTGGAAATCGACAAGCTATATGAGTGCATCAAGCGCCGAGATCCGGAAGCGGCCCGGCAAGCGGCGCAAGAACATATCGAGAAGGCCATGCGCACGGCTCTGGATGTTTTACGCCGGGAACGCATCAGCGAGCCTGTAGAGCAGGTGCCGTTGGCTTAGCGGTTGTAATGCCGGGCCGGCGATTTGCGGCCCGGCTTAACACACCAGTTCCTGGCACCTGCGGAGCCAGACATCTCAAATCGACCTCTATCCAACCGATTGGGCGCTACGCCGGCCTTGCGTGGATTGCCCTTGACCCGGCGATAGCCATGACGGCACTGCTGGCAGCATAGAAGTCTTGAATAAGCCCGAGCAGTCGTTGACTCTTGGGGCGGGAAAAGGGAACTTTTCCGGCCGCGAAGTTACTCAGGGCGGATGAGCTGTTCGGCGCAAGCGCCGGTATTCTGGCCGGCTGGCGAACGGTCATCCAGGTTCGACTAAAGAGGCTCCCCATGTCCGCAGAAATTTTCCGCCATCGAATCGCCGAACTCGCCAAGATGCTGGACAAAGACGAATTGCCCGTCAACGACGCGCAGGTGTGTTCGGTCTGCATCAATGAGTCTTGCTGGGTGCATATCAGCTACAGTGATACGCAAGTCCAGGTGCACTGGAGCGCGCTGCTCTGCTGCACGACTGGATACAATGCCTCCGTCTTGTATCGCCGCCTTCTGGAAGCCAACACGGACAGCGCCCTGACCGCGGGCGGCTTCTTCGCGATAGATCCATGCACTGACGTCGTCCTGTACCGCTATCACCAGCCGCTGCAGGGGCTGGATTCGCAACGCTTTTACGCCATTTTCGAGTCCTTCTCGAATACCGCGCTGCACTGGCGTGACCGCCTGGCGTCGATACTCGAGCGGCTGCCCGCGGCAGACGCGCCGTCAGTGGTGCCCGAGCAGCAGGCCCCCATGCTGTCGAACCTGGTCTGAGGAGCAGCTCTATGTCGTTGCAGAACAACGTCATGAACCCTGTCCCGCTGGCCCAATGGCAGCAGGTCGCCAATGAAGGGCGGGCCCGTATCACCGTAGACGGGGAGGGGGAGCTGCACACCAATAATTCACTGACGCACTTTCTGAGTAAACTTAGCGACACCTATGAAGCTGACAACCAGGCGGCCTTCGACAACCTGTTCTCGGCGATTCACGCTCACTACAACAATGAGCATTTGACGAACGCCATCGCACCACTGCTGCGTCGGGCCCGCGAGGATGGCCAGGCCCTGACGTCCGACATGGTGAGGTTGGCGCTACACGTTGCAACGGACTTTGCTCCGCTGGACGCGGGCACGCTATGCGCAAAATGGGCGGACATCGGGCAGACCGATGTGCTATCGCCCAGAACCGGCACTGGGCAAGCATTATTGCGAGAATTTAATACCACGCTGAGTAATCGTTTGGCCATGCTGGGGCAGAACTTCACCAGGGAAGATCAGCTCGAATTGCTGGCCAAGATGCGGATCGAGGTCCGGGACGCCCAGACGGGGCCGGAGATCAAGGAGAAAGTGGAATCGATACTGCGGGCATACGAGCAGCGCCTGATTTTCACCGGCGTGGTGGGCCACCTGGATATTCCGTTCCTGAACCAGCTGGCCTTCCCTTTGGCTAACGGCTACAAGCTGGTAATGAACGGGGAGCATCATGATGGTGGCAGCCATTGTTACGACAACGAGCGTGGCTACATGGCGGGCATGATGAGGGGAATGAACTTGATGCTCGCCACGCTCAATGAGCCGCTGAGCGCGGACTTGTACGAACGACTCCACGACACTGCGGTAAGCGGCGTACACAAGGAGAACCGCATGGGTGACGAATCTCTGTTCGTGCAAGGCTATCGCAACAACATCGGCGTCGAGTTTGGGCTGACGAGCACCAACTCGTCCCCGTATGGACACGCAGAGTTCGACCAGTCACTCAAGGCCAACGACCCGGAGGGCTGGATTACATTGGAACCCCGCGACAACGGCTACACCTACTTGATCGCGAATGCCAAGACGGCAGACGAATGCCGCCAGAAGGCCGCCGAGATCATTGAGTCCTATCACGAGGAAATGCGCGGCCTGCAAGAAGGGGACGAAGACGGAATTCTGCGCGGCATCGCCAAATGCTGCCAGGATCTCGACCAGCACCATCTGTTCTCTGACGGCAATATCCGTACCGCCACCTTCCTGACCATGAACAAGCTGCTGCTGCAGAACGGCTTGTCGCCGGCGCTGCTTTATGACCCCAACGTGTTCGATATGAAGTCCATAGGCCAGATCGCGCAGCACATCAGAAACGGGCAGGCTGCATACCGCGCGCTGGTCTGATCGTCGTCATGCTGCGGTTGTGCTGGGGTACCTGCCGGAGGGAGTGTCCGAAGAGGCTCAATGGTGACTCTTAGCGGGAGCTACACCGCGCCAGGCTGCGGGTATCGACGATATGAATTGTGCCGGCGGCTCGCGTGATAAGCCCCTTGCGTTCAAATTCGGCCAAGGTAAGTGTCACCCACGTACGTGACGCACCCACCATTCGGGCGAGGTCCTCATGCGTGAGTCCCACAATATCTCCTTCCCTGCCTTGCTCATTGGTGCCTGCGCATGCAGCGAGAATTCTGGCTAGTCTTCCCGTGGCGGAATCGAGCGCCAGAAAGCCACTTCGAGCCACATGCTCGACCGTATACGTTGCCAATAAGCGGGCAATATTGCGCCCGAACACCGGGATCGAAAGCATCTGTCTTTCGATGGCCGCAATCGATATGGCTTGAGCGTTCACAAATTCCACGGCGGCAGCGGTCACAATCCGTGGTTTGTGTAGCAGAGCGGCAGCCAGGCCAAGCACGCCGCCCCTGTCAACGAGATTAGGAGAGAATTCGTCTCCTCCCTCGGAGATGATAGACAAACGGACGCGTCCTTTCGATAAGACGAAGACCGTGTCGCTTGCGGCCCCTTGCTGGAACAGAACGGCTCTAGGTGCAAAGTCAACATCTTTCATGTTTGATCGCAAGTCAGCGACCTGAGCCTGTGTCAGACCTTCAAGTAATTCCGCCCACCGAAGTCCGTCGATATGCGCCATAGTTATATGGTATCCCAGATCAATAACCGGCGCGGACGTATCAATCGCTGCGGATAGCGTTCGCTTGAACGCAGTCGAAGTCAGAACTGAACTCAGCAAGAGAGATGAGCCGTGCCCCATTTTCTTCCAGCCATTTAAGATCGATCTCCAGGCCGTTCATCTTCAAGAAGGGGCGCACATCCTCCACGATCGCGGGCCAGTCGTCTAGCAGTCGAAAGTGCTTCAATCGATCGGTGCTTGGAACGCGGCCGGCAGCTTGTGCAAGGATATCCGTAAAATTCAAGACCTCGATGCCTGCTGTTTTCTCGTACCCCAACAGTGCCATGTGGCAGCTATGGAAAAGCGTTATGAGTGCATCCGCGCCGCTTTCCTTGACACGCCCTAGCAAATGAGCTTGTTCCTTCTCCCGTAGCTCTGGTGTTTTTGCGCTGCCGGAGCGTCCGCATGTATATGACGCGTCGAACACCGTTTCTACAATCTGCAACCCAGGGACCAAGCTCAACAAGGACTCGACGTTGCGGCTAACTTCCAGAGAGCCGCGATGCGCGTGCAGCACTACGCGTTTTTGTACCGGCGTGGAAAGAACGTTGCGCAAGTCAGCTTCGCGCCCTAGAAAGTACTTTGTTACGTGCTCGAAGTCGAAGCTACGGGATCCGAAGCCGTCCAGGGTTGTATTCAAATGGATATCGCAAGTCGGACACCAATTTAATACTTTGCTCGGCTGGAAGCTGGCAAAGCGTGTAAGCGTGTTAGTGCTCATTCGCCCTCCCGCTCGAACCTCTCCTTCCCATTTGGCCGCGATGACGCCACAGCACGATGATGGACCGCCTAATACTTCGTAGTCCGCGCCCAACGCGTCCAGAACATACATCGTATTGAACAGTAAATGGGGTGTGCGCGGCGCGTTGCAGCCTGTGTAGAAGATTAGATCGACTGGCCTGGATTTGGGAGTAGATAGCAAGCGGGCGAAGTCCACCGGGAGTAGTTGCATGGCAACCATGAGTTTGACGGCGCGGCTCATGCGTCGGAATAGATGAGGCGTACGGGTACCTTGGCTGGATTCCTTGATAGCCGCCATTAGTAGCAGTTGCTGTGGGTTTACGGATTCCGGGCACGCCGGGATACAGTCGCCGCAACCATTGCAGCGATGCATCCAATCGGCCGAACTCTCAGAGGGCGGGCGAATGGCGGCAAGGTGGTCCAGCACGCCACTCACCACCTGAGCAGTATTCTGGCCAGCGGCTTTACTGAAGGGCACCACCGGACAAATCTCCACGCACTTGCCACATCGCGTACAGGCGGAGAGCATCTCGCCTACTCTACTGTCGAGGTATGCTGTAAGGTCCTCCGAGTGCGAAGCTGCGTTGATACCAAAACTCATGGGGCTCTCTCCTATTTCTATCTCTTAGCGTGCGCAATCTCGACGACGCATTGACCAAAGCCAATCGACACGTAGTGGTCACTGGACGCAGTTGCACTGAAGGTAACGCGGTCACCATCGCGCAGGTATGTCCTCGTCTCGCCCGAGGGCAGGAGAATTGGCTCGGCGCCATCGCAGGTCAACTCTGCCAGGCTGCCGTAACCACTACGCTGCGGAGCGGAGATGGTGCCGCTTCCAATAAGGTCGCCCGTCCGCAGCTGGCATCCTCCAACTGTGTGATGTGCGATCATCTGTGCAAATGTCCAGTAAAGATGCGAAGCGTTCGTCTGGCTGATGCGCTTGGGCGGTGTCCCTTGTTCGCGCATCTTTTCCGTCGACAAATCCACTTGCAATGCGATGGAAAATGCGCCGAGCCTGTTGTTTTCTGAGCTGTCAAGATAAGAGAGCAACGGAGGGACGGAACAATCCCGCGGCATCGGAGCGGCCCGGAATGGCGCCAGCGCCTCGAGCGTCACGATCCAGGGGGAAACCACCGTGGCGAAATTTTTCGACAGAAAAGGCCCGAGTGGAACCATTTCCCAGCTTTGAAAGTCACGCGCGGAAAGGTCGTTGAGCAGGCACAGACCCGCCACTACGTTCTCGGCGTCATCGGTAGGTACGCTCGCCCCGGCCAGGTTGCCCGGCCCTATCCAGGCCCCCAATTCGAGTTCAAAATCCAGCTTGCTTGTGAACGCAAGGGCGGACCTCTTGCCGTCCGGCGACAGAACTTGGCCTAGCGGGCGATGCACACGGCCAGGCCCGCAGTGGATCGTGGATGCCCGCCCGTGATAGGCAATAGGCATCGCATGATAGTTGAGCGGCAATGGTGGCTTTCGCCCCATTCGCTTCCCTCCATTGTGGGCATGATGAATGCCGGCATAAAAGTCGGTATAGTCGCCGATAGCCATCGGCAGACTCATTTCGCAATCCGCAGCTGGTAGTAGAAAATTTTCGCGAACATTTTTCGCGTGCTCGCCCTGCCTCGAGTCGGCGCACAGTGCATTGAAGATGGCGCGGCGAATTTGGCTTCTGTGCTCGCCGGGCAAAGTGAAATAACGACTCAGGTCACCTTCGGAACGGGTTTCGAAAATGTCGGCGGATACGTCGATCAGCCTCAGCTGTACCATGGCATCCAGATCGGCTATGTAACTTCCGATTGCTACGCCGCACTTCGGCATGGCCGTTTGATGGCGGAACACTCCCAAAGGCAGATTTTGAATGGGGAAGGGGCCGGGTTCATTGGCGCTCTCGACCCAACTACGAGCCTGCGGGTCGTGGGTGCAATCTATGGCTGTATGGTCTGACATGACGTTTGCCTGGGATCTTCTAGCCTAATTCAGCGAAATATTTCCTTTTTGCATCACTTCGGCCCATCTTTGAATCTCCCGTTTAATGTAGGCGGTGAATTCACTGGAAGTGCTGATGTAAGGTTGCGCGCCAAAGTGAGCTAGCTGTTCCTTGACAAGCGGGTCAGCAAGTGCAGTTGCAAGAGCCTCGTTAAGTGTCCGCACGACGGTTGGATCGGTTCCCTTGGGGGCCGATAGGCCCCACCAAAGAATGATTTCCTCGAACCCCGGTATCGTTTCGGCAACGGTCGGAACGTCGGGAAGATCCGGTCTTCGGGCATGGCTGGTAATTGCAAGGGCCTTGGCCCTTTCCGCCTTGACAAGAGGAAGTCCGGAAGGCAACGAGTCGAAGTACAGTGAAACTTGTCCGGCCAGCAAAGCCTGGGCAGCGGGCGCAGTGCCTTGATATGGGACATGAAGCAATTGGATGTCTGTAATCTGGGCAAGCAATTCCGCTGCCAGGTGGGGAGCGCTACCGATTCCGTAGCTCGCGTAGGTCAGGTTGCCGGGCTCGGCCTTGGCGCGCGCGATCAGGTCTGACAGCGACGTTATCTGCGAAGTTGCGGGTACCACAAGCAGCATGGGAGCGGCGGCGATCGTACCGACGTGTACAAAATCCATCAGGACGTCGTATGGCAAGTTTCTGGATCCGGCGGGCGCTATCGCATGGGAGGTCATGGCGGCAAGGGCCAGCGTGTGTCCATCGGGCTCGGCTCTCGCCACGGACAACATGCCGATCTGCCCATTCGCTCCGGGCTTATTTTCGACCACGACGGGCTGTCCAAGCACTTCTCCTAACTTTCGCGCAACAACTCGGGCCAGGGAGTCGGTCGCCCCACCGGCGGGCCAAGGTACTACTAGTTTGATAGGCCGAGCGGGATAATTTTCAGCAGCCGCCGGGCCGATGCACAGCGCGCCAACGGCCATAATGAATGATGTAATGAGCAAGCGCCAATTATTCATGTTGTGCTCCCTTGTTAGGAATGAAGGCGATGCCCTCTACTTCTACCCGCAACTCCGGATACACCAGCCTGCTCTCTACTGAGGAGCTGGCCGGCGGGCGATCGAAATTTTTGAAGACCTCATTACGCACTTCGTTGTACCCCTCATATTCCCGCATATCGCTGAGGAAGGCGGTAATTTTCACCAGATCTTTCAATCCTCCGCCATGCTCACGCAGGAACAATTCAAGTTTGGTAAAGATAATGCGCGCCTGCGAGCGGATGTCATAGGGCGCTTGACCGATAGTCGCAGTACCAGAAAGAAATACTAGGTCCCCCTTGCCTGTGTCGATGGCGCTGGATCGCGCGAACCGTCCAATCGGAGGGGTCAAGACCACCTCATTCTCCATTTCGCTCCCCTTGGTAATAGCGTGCTAATGCAACCATGCTAGACAGCTTCTACTATTCGATATGTTAAGTAGTTAACAGGCGGGCCCGGACCAGCGATGTGAATATAGAAAATCACACATGTCTCAGGCTTGCTGCCCTTATGCAAACGACTCGAATGGGTGCCGTCCTTACCTCGATCCGGAAAGAAACGGAACATGTTCTAAGTATTGAACTTCGACCCACGGCCGACGACAAACTCTTTCCGGCATTCACAGCCGGCGCTCACATCGATTGCTATCTTGGCAACGGCATCGTCCGCAGCTATTCGCTATGCAACTCACCGAACGAGCAGCATCGATATGTGATCGGCGTGCTCAAAGATCGGAACAGCCGCGGCGGGTCACAATGGATTCATGACCAGCTTCAACTGGGAGATGCCATACAGATATCTGCGCCAAGAAATAACTTTAATTTGGTAGAGGCCGCGCCGCATACGGTCCTTCTAGCTGGAGGTATTGGTATTACGCCATTCTTATCAATGGCACAGCGGCTTAAAAAACTGGGTCGCAAGGCGCTGTTGTTTTATTGCGTTCGCGGTTGCCACGATCTGGCCTTCATTCAGCAGCTTCGAGATATGACAGACTCTCAATTCGAATTGAGAGTGCATCTCGATGATGAAATGGGTGGCCCGCTTGATATCGAGCGCAGCCTAGCCGGGCTCGGGGCAGAAGGTCATTATTACTGTTGCGGCCCGACCGGCATGCTGAACGCTTTTGCATCCGCCTGCGACAGGTTAGGCTATCGCCATCGACATGTTGAACGCTTTCACGCGTCTCTAAACATGTCTAGTCCGACTCGTGAGTTCACTGTTGAGCTCGCACGTAGTGGTAAGGCCATCCAAATTAACGAGGAAGAATCCCTTCTTCAGGGGTTATTGCGTCATGGCGTGTTGATGGAATACAGCTGCCAAGAAGGTATGTGCGGCGCTTGCGAAATTCCGGTCCTGTCGGGAGAAATAGACCATCGAGACAGCATATTAAGCGAGGCCGAACGACAGGCAGGTCAAACAATAATTACCTGTGTTTCGCGCGGCAAATCCGACATTCTTGTTCTTGATCTATAAATGCCCATGGGCGGCGAATGTATTGCCGCGTTCCATCATTGCGTGCTCTGAGACATCGATTGCACCGGGCCAGGGCGGTGCTCCCGCCCCGGCCCCGCACTCGCTACACCTGCAGCGCCAACGGAGGCAGGTCGCCGTTCTCTTGCTGATTGATCACCTCCAGCAGCTGCGATTGCAGCTCGTCCGGCTCGTCCAGCGACTGCAGTGCAAGCTTCTCGTCCGGCGTCAGCAACTTCGCCACGTCTTCCAGCGAGTCGCACTGAGTCGAATAGGCTTGATGCGTGCGGGCGTCGATCTGCTCTAGGGCTTTGCAGGCAGCCAGCATCTGGGCCTGGTGCTGCTGCTTGTCGGTGACGTTGAACGCCAGCGTGCCGATATCGCCGTGGAATACCGGCAGTGCGTTCGGCCCCGCATCCCACACCTTCTTCTGGTCTTTCAGGTCGGCTTTCGCCTGGTCGGGATGGCTGGTGACCAGATTGACGAAGAAGGCCTTCAACTTGCCCAGCACGCCAGGCGGTTTGGGCTCGGGCTTGCCGCCGTGCATGATCTGGTAGCCCTGGCCGTTTTCGTCGAACGTCAGCAGCAGGGTACGGGCCCGCACTTCGCCCTTGTCATTTTCATTCAGGTGCACGCGCTCGCCATTGGCGTCTTTGGGCTTGAGAAACACTTCGGAAGGCATGTTGCTGCCGATGCCGCCGTCGGCGTAGACCTGCTTGCCATCCCCCGTGTCGATAGACACGGCCTTGAATGCGATGGGGAAGGCCATCGATATGCGTGCGGCGTAGGCGACCGGCATGTCGGGCGTGGTTTCCGCGCTGAAGTATTCCTCTGTCTGGCTGGTCTTGTTCCAGCCGGTCAGGGTCAGGTTCTTGAACTTCTCGGGCGCCAGTTCATGCAGGGTTTGCAGGTCGCCGAAGGTGATCATCTTGCCCTCGCGGCTTTCGTCGAAGTTCGGCGGCGCGCGCAATTCGCCCAGGCGATCCTGCTGGGCCTGGTCAAGCTGCTGCAGTTTGGCCTGGAAGGCGTCATCGTCCCAGTTGCTGTTCAGGAAATCAGACACGCTCGTGGCGCTGGTCTGGTCCACGACCTTCAGGGACGCCACCGCGGGCGCAAGGCCGCCCTCCATTTTCAGGTCCGGGTACAGGCGGGCGAGCTCGTCGCCGCCCTTGAGCGCATCCAGCACGCCGGGGCGGAACAGCGCATCGGCAGGGCCGTTTTCGAATTCCGAGGCCGACAGGCCGCAAGCCAGGCAGGTGGCCGTCAGCGCGCCCGCGGAGGATCCCGCCAGGTGCTTCAGGCCGGCCAGCATGCCGGATTTCTCCATCTGGTCCAGCGCGGGACCGTAGCCGATGCCTTTCGCGCCGCCGCCGCGCAGCACCAGGTTTTCGATCTGCGGCGCCTGGCGGATCACCACGAGCTTGCCCTTGTGGGAGATGATCTGCGGAGTCAGGTCCGCGGGACGCAGGTTGGATATCAGCTCGTTGCGCGCGGCATCTACCTTCAGGCGGTCCAGCAGCTGCGAGGCCAGGGAACCCGCTTTCTTCATGAGGGACGTGAAGCTCTTGCCGCTGACCGAGCCGTCGTCCTTGTGCGGCAGCGCGTCGAACGTGCGCTTTATGATGGATTCGAATTTTGCCTGTACGTCGTTCGCGAACCCTTCGATACCCTTGGGCCCCATCATGTTGGCAAGCACGCTGGTTTCGCGCAGGAAGTAGTCCTCGAACGACTTCTTGGCCTGTTCCACGTGGTTTGCGCTGCTGTCAGGCGTGACGAACAGGCTTTTGAGCTTGCCCAGCAGCGAGGAGGGAGTCTGTACGGGCGCCTGCCAGGCGGGGGCGCTGACGCTGTTCTGGATATGGAGGGGAATGTCTGTCATGCCAGTTCTCCCGGTGCGACCGCGGCCGCGCCGCCAGTACCGTCAAATGAGATGTCCGCGTTTTCCAGCGACAGGCTCCGGACGAGTCCGCGCGTTTCCAGCGCCTGCGTGACCTGATACTGCAGCCAGCGCGGCCAGATGTCGTCGTCCAGTCGGTCCAGGGCGATGCGGCCGGAAGTGGTGACGAAGTCGCGGCTGTCCAGGCCGACGACGAAAGCATGGCCGCGCAGCGCATTCTGATTGATCAGCAGCGCGCTCTTGACGACGGCGCGGCGCAGCCTGCCCAGCAACGTGACTGCGTCGTGCACGAAGAAGTCGGCCACGAGCAGGCGGTTGGCCGGATGCAGCGTGACCCGGCCAGGAAGATCGTCGAATAGCAGATCGAAATGGCCGGTGCCTGCCGGCAAGGCGTCGAGGCCGCAGCTTTGGGCCAGCCGGGACAGGTCGCGTTCGGCCTGGCGGGCGTCGCCTCGCACGGCGCGCGCATCGGCCGGCACGGCAGGCAGGGTTTCGGGATTGTCCGCCGTAGTGCTGTCGACGCGGTCCAGTTCGCGCAGCAGCGCATCCGTTGCGGCGTGCAAAGCCTGCGCATCGCAGGGGGCGTATAGCGGCAGGCTCAGGCTGACGCCCAGTTCGGGTGTGATGCCGCCGATCAAGCCGGCGCCAAGGCGCGTGTCGTAGCCGCGGCGCAAGAGCGCTTCGCCCAGCAAGTCGTCGGTGTCGGGCGCGTCGTTGAAGGCGCGGCGCCAGGCCGTCAGAATGACGCTGCCTTCATTGGGGTTTGCCGTCATGCCCAGCTGGTGCTGGTCGTCCAGTGGAACGGCCCATTGCGCCGGGGGCGCGTCGTCGGCGGGTGGCTGGAAGGCCGCCTGCATGTATTCGGCGGCGGCTTGTGCGACGTCGGAAATCGAATTGTGTGCCATAAGGTGCCTCGTGGAGTGGAACCTGGCTGGTAAGTAACGGGACGCCGCCTATGAGTTCCCTCGGGCTGGATTCGAGGGCTATCATCCCTACAGCCCCATCAGGCGCCAGCCTTCGGTGGCGTTTTCGCTGGGGTCAAGGCGCTGCGGCCGGGCACAACGGTCGCCGAATGGCATGTGTAGCGGGTGCGCCGGCGCTGCAAACTCATGGGAGACATCATGAAAGTCGAAGGCCGGTGCCACTGCGGCGCCATCGCGTACGAAGCAGAAGTCGAACCCGGCGGGATTGTGATCTGCAACTGCGCGGATTGTCAGATGCAATCGGGATCTGTCTTTCGCATGAATATCCCTGCCGCCGCGCAGTCGTTTCACCTTCTGAAGGGCGAGCCCAGAAAGTACCTGAAGGTGGCCGCCAGCGGGGCAAGGCGCATCCACGCCTTTTGCGGCAATTGCGGCGGGCCGATTTATTCTTCCGCCGCCGAGAACCCGCAAAGCTACTCGTTGAGGGTCGGCGCCTTGAAGCAGCGATACGAGCTGGGCAGCCCTGCCAGGCAGATCTGGACAAAGCGCAGGTTTGCATGGCTGCCGCGTTTTGACGGTACTGAAGAGTTCGACGAGCAGCCTTGATTCACGCGCTGGGGGCGATGCGCCGGGTTGCCAGGGTATCAAAGCGTCGACGTTGATACGTATCGCGTGCACCGTGTCAGGGATTCTTGCGAGCATAGCTTGCCGTCCAGGCCACATGGGCCACACAATGCAGTTCATCCATCGGCGAGATGCGGACGTGGCGGATCCGCATGGCTTGGGTTCCTATCGCCCGATAGTGTGCGTACCCTTGTTACATTGCTTGCCTGAACTGGTCGTCGTTCTGCCCAGCTATGGCTCCGCCGACCCGGCCAGCGTATTCGAAAGGACAAACCAGATGGCGAGATTCATTTTGGCGCCGGGCGGCTGGCACGGGGGCTGGGCCTTTGACGCCGTGGGCAAGGTGCGGTCGGGGCTGGGCGACGAGTTCGGGGCCGGCCTTGAACGCCAGTCCGCTACACCATGATCCGCTTTCGTCCCAAGGGGCGGGGCCACATTCCCGCCGGTGTGTGGGTGTTGGGCCTGGTCAGCATGTCGATGGACATCTCGTCCGAGATGATCCACAGCCTGCTGCCCTTGTTCATGGTGACCAGCCTTGGGGCCAGCGCGTTTGTTGTGGGCGTGGTGGAAGGACTGGCGGAGGCCACCGCGCTTATCGTCAAGGTATTCTCGGGCGCGCTGAGCGACTACCTGGGCAGGCGCAAGGGCCTTGCCGTGGCAGGGTATATGCTTGGCGCGTGCTCGAAGCCGCTGTTCGCGCTGGCGCCCGGCATGGGCACGGTGCTGTTCGCGCGTGTGCTGGACCGGGTCGGAAAGGGTATCCGGGGCGCGCCGCGCGATGCCCTGGTCGCTGACATCACGCCTGCCCATCTGCGCGGTGCGGCGTTCGGCCTGCGTCAGTCGCTCGATACGGTGGGGGCGTTTGCCGGCCCGTTGATTGCCGTGGGACTGATGTTCCTGTGGGCGGAAAATTTCCGGGCTATTTTCCTGGTGGCGGTGGTTCCCGCCTTTCTTGCTGTCGCCTTACTGGTCTTGGGGCTGCGCGAGGTGAGGCCGGCGCAGCCAAGGGCACCGGTGAACCCCGTCCGGCGCGAGAATCTTGCTCGGCTCGGCAAGGATTATTGGTGGATTGTGGCTGTCGGGGCCATATTCACTCTGGCGCGCTTCAGCGAGGCCTTTCTGGTCTTGCGCGCCGGGCAAAGCGGCATGGCGCTGGCTCTGGTTCCGCTGGTGATGGTGGCGATGAACCTGGTTTATTCCCTTAGCGCTTATCCGTTCGGCGTTCTGGCGGATCGCGTCAGCCACACATTCCTGCTTGCGGCTGGCCTGGCGGTGCTTATTGTGGCCGACTTGGTACTGGCCGCCAGCCCTCACTGGCTGGTGGTGCTGGCTGGCGTAAGCCTGTGGGGTGTACACATGGGAATGACGCAAGGCCTGTTGGCCGCCATGATCGCCAATGTGTCTCCGCCGGACTTGCGCGGCACTGCCTATGGCGTTTTCAATCTGGTCGGCGGACTGGCGATGTTGCTGGCCAGTGTGGTCGCGGGCGCGCTCTGGGGCCGGTTTGGCGCGCCGGCCACCTTTCTGGCCGGCGCCGGCTTCAGCGTTGTGGCCATGATCGGGCTGCTGTGGCGCCGAGCCCGCGCCGCGGCCGCCGCCGGAAAATGAAGCGGCAAGACGGGCAGCTATCCCGCGCTGGTTTATTGCGTGGCCGTACGGGCCGCGTTGGCGTTACGCCGTGGCGCGCGATACCATTTTGGTGCCTGGCGGCATGCATCCGTTTTCGCGGCCGCTTTCCCCAATTCCCTTTCCTTGTCCGTTTCATGAATCACTCTCTGCTGGTCTTGATCCCGCTTTCCGATGAGGATCTTTCCTTGCTGCGCGCCGATTTCGAGGTTACGCAGGCTGCCGATGCCGCCGGCCGGAAAGCCGCGATTGCCGCCCAAGGGAACGAGTTTGACGCCGTGCTGACTAACGGCACCACGGGCATTGCCGTGGAAGACCTTGAGCAATTGCCGAAGGTGGGCCTGGTGGCGGTGCTGGGCGTCGGCTACGAGAATCTGCCGATCGAATATGCGCGCCGGCGCGGCATTGCGCTGGTAAATGGCGCCGGCACCAACTCGGCCTGCGTGGCCGACCATGCCTTTGCCTTGTTGCTGGGGGTGGTTCGGGCCATCCCGTTTCTTGACGCGAACGTGCGCCAGGGGGCCTGGCGCGACGGCATACCGATGCAGCCGAATGTATCCGGCAAGCGCCTGGGCATTGTGGGGCTGGGCTCGATCGGTGCGGCTGTCGCGCGGCGCGCGGCGGGCTTCGACATGGAAGTGGGGTACCACAACCGCCGGCCGCGCCCGGATTCGGCATTGCGCTATTTCGGCAGTCTGCCGGAACTCGCGGGCTGGGCCGATTATCTTGTGGTAGCCACGCCGGGCGGCCCGGGCACGGCGCGGCTGGTCAATGGCGAAGTGCTGTCGGCCCTGGGGCCGGGCGGTTTTCTGGTGAACGTTGCCAGGGGCAGCGTGGTCGATACCGATGCGCTGGTGGCCGCGCTGCACCAGGGCGCGATTGCCGGTGCCGCACTGGATGTCTACGAAGGCGAGCCCGAGCTTTCCCAGGCGCTTCGCGACGCACCGCGGCTGGTGCTGTCGCCGCATGTGGCTGGCCGTTCGCCGGAGTCCATGCGGGCCATGTTCGTCAATTTCGTCGAGAACGCCAGGCGCCATTTTGCCGGCCAGCCGCTGGCCACGCCGCTATAGCTGCGCCGTGCTTACAGCGCGCCGGCCAGCTCGGGCACGACCTGGAACAGGTCGCCGACCAGGCCGTAGTCGGCCACGCCGAAGATGGGCGCTTCGGGGTCTTTGTTGATGGCCACGATGACCTTGGAGTCTTT
>Ga0222427_100595_pt1 | contig 44290 bp, 11 predicted proteins | sample 2B20Ametagenome_FD_182890 | JGI IMG/M metagenome (GOLD analysis project Ga0222427, IMG submission 182890) | Enriched microbial communities from leaf-cutter ant dump, University of Wisconsin, Madison, United States - 2B20A (version 2) | ecosystem: Environmental > Terrestrial > Nest > Insects nest...
GTGCGCCAGGTACTGGGCGCCGCTGACCCTGCTCACCGTGATCATCGGCAGCGGCGCCCAGTACCTGGCGCACCAGGCCGGCATGCGCAGCATCCTGCGCGCCCGCGACGGCGAGGACGAACTGCAGAAGCACTACCAGGCGATGTCCGCCGGAGCCAAGGAACTGCGCATCCAGCGCCGCCGCCGCCAGCACCTGCTGGACGAGCAGATCCACGGCACCACCGAGCGCATCTGCACCTCGAACATCCGCGCGGCGAACATCTTCGTCAGCGCCGAAACCTTCGGCTCGATGCTGTTCTTCGCGGTGATCGGCATCGCCATCGCTTTCCAGGCCCTGTGGCCGGCCACCGACAAGAGCGTGCTGGGCGGCTTCGTGCTGGTGATGCTGTACATGAAAGGCCCGCTGGAGCGCCTGATCACTGCCCTGCCGATCATCTCCCGGGCCAAGATCGCCCTGCGCCGCATCGCCGAACTGTCGTGGAAGTTCTCCTCGCCGGAGCCGCACCTGCTGGTCAAGGACCGGCCGTCGAGCCTGGGCAGCATGCACAGCCTGGAACTGCGCCAGGTACGCTACGACTACCCGCCGGTGGACGGCGTCGAGTCCTTCCATCTCGGCCCGGTCAACCTGAGCATCAAGCAGGGCGACATCGTTTTCGTCGTCGGCGAGAACGGCGGCGGCAAGACCACCCTGATCAAGCTGCTGCTGGGCCTGTATCCGCCGCAGCAGGGCGAGATCCTGTTCAACGGCCAGCCCCTGGCTGCCGAGCAACTGGACGACTACCGCCAGTTGTTCACCACCATCTTTGCCGACTACTACCTGTTCGACGAGCCGCTGCCGGGCGACGCGCCGGTCACCGCCGACGCGACGAAATACCTGGAACGCCTGGACATCGCGCACAAGGTCGGCATCCGTGATGGCGCCTTCACCACCACCGACCTGTCCACCGGCCAGCGCAAGCGCCTGGCGCTGATCAGCGCCTGGCTCGACGAACGCCAGTTGCTGGTGTTCGACGAATGGGCCGCCGACCAGGATCCAGCCTTCCGCCGGGTGTTCTACACCGAGCTGCTGCCGGAGCTGAAACAGCAGGGCAAGACCATCATCGTGATCTCCCACGACGATCGTTACTTCCCGGTCGCCGACCAACTGGTGCGCATGCATGGCGGGTGCATCACCGTCGAACAGGTCGAGGACAGCGCCGTTACCGCCTGAACCTCCCGCCGCTGCGGTCCGATCCGCAGCGGCGCCTTTCGGACCGGCTGCCAGGGCGGGTGGTGGTAGGTAAGTGCCATCACATGCCAGAATGTGATACTCCACACAAATGGATATCATTTACTTTGGCATCCCGGCCCTCTTCATCCCCTCTTGCGTTAGTGCTGAAGCTGGTTCTGCGGGTAAGGAAACCCGCCCTGACAGCCGCCGTCGCGCTCTTCACCCTGCCCCAGCACTGCCTGGCCCAGGCCGCCGAAGTCGACTTCGACATTCCTGCGCAACCCTTATGGAGCGCCCTGCAAGCGTGGGGCAGGCAAAGCGATCTGCAGGTGCTGGTCAATCCCGAGCAGATCCAGGGCCTGCCCAGCCCCGCCGTGCACGGCCGCTACACCCCCGAACAGGCCGCCCGGCTGCTGCTGAAAAACAGCGGCATCGACTACCTGCTGCAGGGCGACACCCTGACCCTGGGCATGGCCGACTCGTCCACCACCCTGGACATGGAACCCACCGCGATCAGCGCCGAACCCCTGGATGCGACCAGCGAGTTCAGCAACGCCTACGCCGCCTCGGCGATCACCATCGGCAAATCGACGCAGACCCTGCGCGAAACGCCCCAGTCGGTGACCGTCATGACCCGCCGGGTGATGGATGACCTGCACCTCACCAGCCTCGACCAGGTGCTGGCGCAGACCCCGGGCATGAGCTTCGGCCAGCGCAACTTCGGCTCGCACCTCTACCAATCCCGCGGATTCGTGCTGGGTGACGAGAGCTACCTGATGGACGGCATTTCCGGCCAGGCCTACAACATCACCGCCTGGCTGCCCGTGGACATGGCCATCTTCGACCGGGTCGAAGTGCTGCGTGGCGCCGCCGGCCTGCTGACCGGCCCCGGCAACCCGGGGGGCGCGGTGAACCTGGTACGCAAGCGCCCCACCGCCGAGCCGCGCTTCACGGTCACCGCCCGCGCCGGCTCCTGGGATACCTACCGCCTGGACCTGGACGGCAGCGGCAAGCTCAATGACGAAGGCACCCTGCGCGGACGCTTCATCACCGCCTACGAGGACAAGGCCTCCTACATCGACGAGAAAAAATCCACCACGCCGCTGCTGTACGGCATCGTCGACGCCGACCTGAACGAGAACACCGTGCTCACCGGCAGCCTTCGCTACCAGTCGGGACGGTTCAAGGGCTACTCGATCTATGGACTGCCGCGCTACACCAATGGCAGCTCCCTGGACATTTCCCGCTCCACTGCGCTGGTCCAGGACTGGAACCAGCATGACGCGGAGGTCACCGAGGCCTTCACCGAACTGGCCCACACCTTCAACGACGACTGGAGCGCAAAGACCTCGCTGATCCACTCCCGCAGCGAGTTCGACCTGGCGGTGGCCTATGCCCGTGGTGCCGTGGACCCGGTCACCCAAAGCGGAACCGCATTCAGGGGCGTGGAGTTCCGCCATACCGAGATCGACAGCACCGGGATAGACAGCCATATCGAAGGCCGCTTCGACTGGTTCGGCCTGCCCCAGCAGATCACCCTCGGGGCCAACTGGTCGCGCCAGGACGTGCTGGAAAAACGTGCACCGGTAAGCGTGAACGTGCCCGTGGATATCTTCGATGTCGATCACAGCGCCTTTCCCAAGCCGGCCCGCCCCGCCTGGAGCTCGATCAACCAGTCGGTGGACCAGCGCACCGGCCTCTACACCAATGCCCGCCTGCACCTGGCCGAGCCCCTGACCCTGGTGCTGGGCACGCGCCTGAGCTGGTACTACTACGACGTCGACTACAAGCTGGGCGCCGGCGACTTCACCGCTAACCAGAAACACCGGCTGACGCCCTTCGCCGGCCTGATCTACGACCTCGACGAGCAATGGTCGTGGTACGCCAGCTATGCCGACATCTACCAGCCCCAAAGCATCTACCGCACCTCCAGCGGCTCGACGCTCGACCCGGCGGTGGGCAGCAACTACGAAACCGGGATCAAGGGCGAACTGCTGGACCGGCGGGTGAACCTGTCGCTGGCGCTGTTCTATATCAACCAGTCCGATGTTGCTGCCCTCGACACGGCCAGCCTCGACAAGTGCCTGACCAACGACCCCACCGGCACCTGCTACGTCAACGGCACCACCCAGCGCAGCCGTGGGGTCGATTTCGAGGTCAGCGGCGAGGTCCTGCCCGGCCTCCAGGTGCTGGCGGGCTACACCTTCAACACCACCCGCAGCAGCGCGGGCGGCCCGGTCTCCAACGAAACTCCCAAGCATCTGGCGCGACTGACCACCAGCTACACCCTGCCCGGCGCCTGGCACCGGCTGACCCTGGGCGGCGGTGTCTCCGCCCAGTCCGGCTATTACTGGGACAACGGCCAGGGCCAGAGCTACGGTTCGCCAGGGCGGGCGATCTGGGACGCGCGGGCCTCGTGGAAACTGGATGAGCACTGGACCATTGGCGTGAGCGGGGAAAACCTGCTGGATCGCAAGTACTACTATTCGGCCAATGCCATCGACCGCGGCAACATGTTCGGCAGCCCTCGCAGCTATACCGCAACTCTGCGCGGCGAGTTCTAGGCCCTCCATCCGCGTCAATAAAAAGACGCCATCAAACCGACTCTCCGGAAAAAATGCCCGAACTCCCGGGCAGTTTTCACGATCCGCGAGAAAGTGAAAATTCCGTTAAATCCGTGCAGGTGCAACTCGTTCTCTTCAACGACGAAACGCGCTCGACCTCAAGAAAAGTGCCCGGCTGCCAGCCATTTCACAGAGCACTTCCTGCCAACGAGCCGCTGCCCATGGCCGTCGCCCACCCCAGACACACAACTATCAGAACGAGTTCTCCTCCATGCACACACCGTCCCGACTCACGCCGCTCAGCACCGCCCTGCTGATGCGCCGTGCCTTCCGTGCCAAGCCTTCACTGGCCGCAATCGGCATGGCCCTGACCCTGCCCCTCGCCGCCCAGGTGCAGGCCCAGGAAGTGGAATTCAACATCCCGGCCCAACCCCTGGCCGGAGCCTTGAGTGAGTTGGGCCGGCAGGCCAATCTGCAGGTGCTGGCCAGCCCCGAGGACCTGGCCGGCAAGACCAGCGCTGCCGTGCGTGGCCGCCTGACCCCGCAACAAGCCGCCGGCCAGGTCCTTGCCGGCACAGGCCTGTCCTATAGCGTGCAGGGCAATACCCTGAGCCTGGTTGCCAACGATTCGTCGGCTGCGATCAACCTCGCGCCAACGGCGATCAACTCCCACGCCCTCGGCACTACCACCGAGAACACCGGCTCCTACACCACCGGCGCGGTGACCATCGGCCGTGGCGCGCACACCCTGCGGGAAACCCCGCAGTCGGTGTCGATCATCACCCGCAAGCTGATGGACGACAAAAACCTCAACAACCTGGACCAGGTCCTGTCCAAGACCCCCGGCCTGTCGTTCACCCAGCGCAACTTCGGTTCCCACCAGTACGAGTCCCGCGGCTTCGTGCTGGGCGAAGAGTCCTTCATGATGGACGGCGTTCCCGGCCAGTCCTACAACCTCACCGGCTGGATGCCGCTGGACATGGCCTTCTACGACCGCGTCGAAGTCCTGCGCGGTGCCGCCGGCCTGCTGGTCGGTGCCGGCAGCCCTGGCGGTGCGATCAACCTGGTGCGCAAGCGCCCGACCAACGAACCGCAGTTCTCGGTCACCACCCGTGCCGGTTCCTGGGACAACTACCGCATGGACCTGGACGGCAGCGGTCGCCTCAACGATGAAGGCACCCTGCGCGGTCGCGTGGTCGCCGCCTACGAGGACCGCGGCAGCTACCTCGATGGCCAGAACACCCAGACCCCGCTGTTCTACGGCATCCTCGAAGGCGACATGAGCGAGGACACCACCCTGGCCCTGAGCTTCCGTCGCCAGACCAGCAACATGAACGGCTACTCCATCTACGACCTGCCGCGCTACAAGAACGGCAAGGGCCTGGACATCTCCCGTTCCACCACCCTGTCGCAGAACTGGGCCTACAAGGACAGCACCACCGACGAAGTCTTCGCCGAACTGAGCCACCGCTTCAACGAACGCTGGACCAGCAAGACCTCGCTGATCCACACCGAAGGCGACTTCGCCTCGGTGGTGCCTTATGCACAGGCCCTCGGTACTGCAACCGTTCCGCCAGGCGTCAGCCCGATCACCAACACCGGCACCACCTGGCGCGGCGTCGAGTTCCGCGACGTCAGCATGAAAGGCAACGGCGTGGACAGCTTCGTCGTCGGCAACTTCGATGCCTTCGGCCTGACCCACGAAGTCACCATGGGTGCCAGCTGGTCGCGGCAGACCGTCATGACCAAGCGCGGCGTAGTGACCGCCGGCATCATCAACACCCCGGTCAACGTGTTCGACGTCGATCACAATGCCTTCGCCAAACCGGCCAAGCCGGCCTGGTCGCAGGTCAACGAATCCACCGAAGAGCGCAAGGGCATCTACGCCAACACCCGCCTGCACCTGAGCGAGCCGCTGAGCCTGGTACTGGGTGGCCGCCTGAGCTGGTTCGACTACGACTACAACGACAAGGTCGGCACCGGCGACTACAAGAACAAGCAAAACCGCGAGTTCACCCCGTTCGCCGGGCTGATCTACGACATCAACGAGAACTGGAGCTGGTACGCCAGCTACACCGACATCTTCAAGCCCCAGGCCAACTACCGCGACGTCGGCGGCTCGCCGCTGGATCCAGCGGTCGGCTCCAGCTATGAAACCGGTATCAAGGGCGAACTGTTCGACAAGCAGCTGAACGTCGGCATGGCGCTGTTCTACATCAAGCAGGACGATGTACTCGGCGAAGACGTCGCCAACAGCGGCCGTTGCACCACCAACGACTCCTTCGGCACCTGCTACGTCAACATCACCACCCAGCGCAGCAAGGGCATCGACCTCGAAGCCAGCGGTGAAGTCCTGCCTGGCCTGCAGGTCATGGCCGGCTACACCTACAACCTGACCAGCTCCTCCTCGGCGTCGCCGCTGACCACCGATACGCCGAAGCACATCGCCCGGGCAAACACCATGTACACCCTGCCTGGCGAATGGAACCGCGTCTCGGCCGGTGTCGGCGTGTCCGCGCAATCGGGCTTCAGCAACCGGAGCAACGGTGCCGAATACGGCGTCGGTGGCCGGGCCATCTGGGACGCCCGCGTGGCCTACAAGCTCGACGAGCACTGGACCGTTGCGGTCAACGGTGAAAACCTCTTCGACCGCCGCTACTACCTCGCTGCACCGGGCCTGGACCGCGGCAACATCTTCGGCGCACCACGCAGCTACATGCTGACCCTGCGCGGGGACTTCTAAGCCATTCGGGGCCGCTTTGCGGCCCTTCGCGACAGTTCGGCACTCCGACGAGCTCGCCCCACAAAGCCCCGTGGGAGCGAGCTTGCTCGCGAACGGCGGCGAAGCCGTCGCAAAACCTAAATCCGTGGCTTGCCTGACACACTGAAGTGGATGGTTTTAGGGCCGCTTTGCGGCCCTTCGCGAGCAAGCTCGCTCCCACGGGGACTTGTGAGGGCTGCAAAGCAGCCCCAAGGCTGACTGACTGGCATTGGCCCTCCAGGCACTTGCCACGAAGCATGAAAAAGGCCAGTCGGTTTTGCCGACTGGCCTTTTTCACATCCTCACACCGTCACTCGTACTCTTGCAGCCGCTGCAACAGGCTCTCCAACAATGCCGGGCTGAGAATCACATCATCGTGCTTCTGCCCTGCCAGGGTTTGCGAACTCAAGCCGTTCAGCGCACAGGCCTCGCGCAGCAGCACTTCGTCGGCCTCGATCTGCGCGGCGCTGCGACTTGCCCCCGCCCACCAGCACTGCGGCACCACCCTCAATGGCTTGAGTGCAAAGCCGCCCGCCAGCGCCATATTGACCCCGAGCAAGCGATAGCCCCCGGCAATCTCGGCCTGCACCGAGATATCCCGGTACACCGCACGCAGCGCCTCGACAGGTGTGCCACTCTGTTGCGCGACCCGTTCGATCACCCAGTCGCTGGCCTGCGGCGAGTCGCCATGCAGTGCCGTCGCCTCGGCGATCAGGCCGCGCACGATCGGCTCGCCAATCCCCGGAACGAACGCCAGCAGGCTCTTCACCAGACCATCCCACGGACCATCGGCCCTGGCTTCGACAGGCGCTGGTTCGACGACCTCCGCGCCACTGTCGGCAACGGGCAGGAAGCTGTCGACCAGGCCGAGGAAGCCCACCGTCTCGCCAGCCGATTCCAGCGCATGGGCCACGTCCATCGCCAGCGCCCCGCCCAGCGACCAGCCGAGCAGATGGTAGGGGCCATTCGGCCGGGCCTTGCGGATCTGCTCGACGTAATAGGCGATCATCCCGTCCCAGGAGGTCTCGAACCAGCCCGGCACCACATGGCTCTTGTTGACCACCCCCAGCACCCTGCGCGTGCCGCTCAGGTGACCGGCCAGCGGGTAATAGGCATAGGTGCCGCCGCCTCCCGGCGGCAAGCAGAACAGCGGGATACTGGCGCTGTCGGCGCCGTTCATGCTGATCACCGGCTTGCTCACCCGGCGCTCGCCGGCGCTGATGAAGTCGGCCAGTTCCTCGAAGGTTTCCAGGAGCAGGAAGTCATGCAGGCTGAGGCTGACCGAGAACGCCTCGCGGATCTTGCCGACCACACTGATCACCAGCAGCGAATGCCCGCCGAGGGCGAAGAAGTTGTCCTTCAGGCCAACCCGCTCGACCTTCAGCACCTCCTCCCAGATCCGCGCCAGGCGCTGCTCGCGCTCGCCACGCGTGGCCTCGAATTGCGCCTGTTCAAGGCTGGCATCGGGCGCGGGCAAAGCCTTGCGGTCGAGCTTGCCGTTGGGGGTCTGCGGCATGCCCGGCAGCCACACCAGATGGCTCGGCACCATGTAGTCCGGCAGGCCGGCCTTCAGGTGCGCCTTGAGCTCGCTGCGCAGGGCCTCCGCGTCGTCCACGCCATCGCTGGCCACCAGCCAGGCGGCCAGTTGCCGGCCACCGGCGGCATCGATATCCAGCACCACCGCCTCGTGCACCGCCGGGTGTTCGAGCAGTCGCGCTTCGATCTCGCCCAGTTCGATACGGAAGCCGCGGATCTTCACCTGGTGATCGAGACGCCCGGCGTACTCGATCACACCGTCGGCGTGGTAGCACGCCAGATCGCCGGTGCGGTACAGACGCGCGCCATTGCCGGAGAACGGGTCCGGGACGAAGCGCTGGGCCGTCAGCGACGGCCGCTGGTGGTAACCACGGGCCAGACCGTCGCCGCCGATCAGCAACTCGCCGCGCGCGCCCACCGGCAGCACCTCGAGATCGTCGCTGACGATATGCAGGCTGGTGTTGGCCAGCGGCTTGCCCAGCCAGACATCATCGGCGCGGGTGAGGTAGTGCCGCGCCGACCAGATGGTGGTCTCGGTCGGGCCGTAGACGTTCCATACATGACCGGCCTGGTCGATCAGGCGCTGGGCCAGTTCGGCGCTCAGCGCCTCGCCACCGCAGAGCAGGGTCCGGCCATGCAGCGCACCGGCGGGCGCCGCGTCGAGAATCATCCGCCAGCTCGAAGGCGTGGCCTGGATCACGCTGACCTGCTGCTCGGCGATCACCTGCAACAGCGCCTGCGGGTCCTTGTTCTGCCCGGTCTGCAACAGCACCACCGCGGCACCGCGCAGCAGCGGCAGGTACAACTCCAGGCCGGCGATATCGAACGACAGCGAGGTCAGTTGCAAGACCCGGTCGGTGCTGGTCAGGCCCGGCTTGTCGGCCATGCTGCAAAGGAAGTTGACCAGCGCCTGCTGGGCGATGGTCACGCCCTTGGGCAGGCCGGTGGAGCCGGAGGTGTAGATGGCATAGGCGAGATTGTCCGGGCCGGCGATGGGCGCCAGGTTGTCCTCGCCGTAGCCGTCCGGCCAATCGCTATCGCGGTCCAGGCACAGGTTGCACAATCCCTCCGGGATCGGCAGTTGCGCCAGCAGCGAGGACTGGGTCAGCAGCAGTTCAAGGCCGCTGTCCTCGATCATGTAGGCCAGGCGGTCACGGGGGAAATCCGGGTCCAGCGGCACATAGGCGCCACCGGCCTTGAGCACCGCCAGCAGGCCGACCACCATGTCCACCGAACGCTCCAGCGCCATGCCCACCAGCACGTCCGGGCCGACGCCCAGTTCGCGCAGGCGGTGGGCCAGGCGGTTGGCCCGGCGGTTGAGCTGTGCATAACTCAGGGACGTCGCGCCGGACACCAGCGCGACCGCCTCCGGGGTGGCCCGCACCTGGGCTTCGAACAGCTCCGACAGGCAACGCTCACGAGGATACTCGGCCGCGCTGCGGTTCCAGTCGACGAGGATCTGCTGGCGCTCCTGCGCATCGAGCAGCGGCAAGGCCGCCACCCGCTGACCGGCATCGGCGCAGATGCCCTGGAGCAGGTTGCGCCAGTGTCCGGCAAGGCGCTCGATGGTCGCGGCGTCGAACAGCGCCGTCGCCCAGGTCAGCGCCGCGCCGATCCCGCCTTCGTGTTCCAGGGTTTCCAGGGTCAGGTCGAACTGCGCGGTCTGCGCCGACGAGGCCAGCTTTTCCACGCTCAGCCCCGGCAGCCCGCGGCCTTGTCCGGCGCCCCGGGTCTGGTGGTTGAACATCACCTGGAACAGCGGGCTGCGGCTCAGGTCGCGCTCCGGCTGCAGCGCCTGGACCAGTTGTTCGAAAGGCAGGTCCTGATGGGCCTGGGCCTGCACCGCGGTGTCCTTCACCTGCTGCAGCAACCGGGCGAAGGTCAGGTCGTGGGCAAACTGCGCCTTGAGCACCTGGGTGTTGACGAACAGGCCGATCAGGCCCTCGGTCTCGGCGCGGTTGCGGTTGGCGGTGGGCACGCCGACGCGCACATCCGCCTGGCCGCTGTAGCGATGCAGCAAGGTCTGGAACGAAGCCAGCAACAGCATGAACAGGGTCACGCCGTGCTGGCGCGCCACCTCCTTGAGCCCCTGCGCCAGTTGCGGCGCCAGCTCGATATCCAGGCGCGCGCCGGCATGGCTCTGCACCAGCGGTCGCGGCCGGTCCGTCGGCAACTCCAGCACCGGCTGCTCGCCGCCCAGTTGCGCGGTCCAGTAGGCCAGTTGGCGCTCCTGCTCGCCGGCTTCCATCCAGTTGCGCTGCCAGATCGCGTAGTCCGCGTACTGGATCGGCAAACCCGGCAGGTGCACGGCCTCGCCGCTCCGATAGCCGGCGTACAGGCGCACCAGCTCGTCCACCATGATCGGCATCGACCAGCCATCGGAAACGATATGGTGCTGCACCAGGGTCAGGACATGTTCTTCCTCGCCCAGGCGCAGCAGGCGCACCCGCAGCAGCGGCCCTTGCTCAAGGTCGAAGGGTCGGCGCAGTTCGTCGCTGACCCGCGCCTCCAGTTCATCCGCCGCCAGCGCCTCCGGCCGCAGCACGAAAGGCACCGCCGGGTGGACGATCTGCACCGCACTGTCGCCTTCCTGGCGCAGGGTGGTGCGCAGGGTTTCATGGCGGGCAATCAAGGCGCCGAATGCCGCCTCCAGCGCCGGCACATCCAGGGCGCCGCTGAGCCGCAGCGCCACCGGAATGTTGTAGGCGGCGCTGTGCGGCTCCAGTTGCCAGAGAAACCACTGGCGCTGCTGGGCGTAGGACAGCGCCGAGCTGGCTTCGACCTCCCGCTTGAAAATCGGGGTGACCCCGTACAGATTCACCCCTTGCCGCTTGAGCAGCACCGCCAACGCCTTGCGTTCCCGGGCAGACAGCGATTTCACAGAGTCGAGCAGCTCTTGCACCTTGGGTCTCCTGCTAAGCGATCAAGTTATCGATTTCTTCTGCACTAAGACGTTTGAGCGCCTCCAGGGATTTAGTCAGTTCGTCCTGGGCACTGCCGGCCTGCCCCTGTTTCTGCGCAACCACCTCGCACAGATCGGCCAGGGTGCTCTTCTCGAACAGCTCGCGCAGGGCGATTTCGCACTGCAAGCGATCGCGAATGCGCGCCAGTACCTGCACCGCCAGCAACGAATGCCCGCCCAGTTCGAAGAAGTCGTCATGCATGCCGACCTGGTCCACGTGCAGCACCTCGCCCCAGATCGCCGCCAGTTGCTCCTCCAGCTCACCTTGCGGCGCCACGTAAGCGGCATGGGCATGGCCCATCTCCGGTTGCGGCAGGGCCTTGCGGTCCAGCTTGCCGTTCGGCGTCAGCGGCAACTGGTCGAGGAACAGCCACTGGCTTGGCACCATGAAGATCGGCAGGTCACGGGCCAGCAGGGCCTTGAGTTCGGCAACCAGCTCGTCGCCCTCACCACCGACGATCCAGGCCACCAGTTGCGTGCCGGTGGCGGTTTCGCTGGCCAGCACCACCGCTTCGCGCACGGCGGCATGGCGTAGCAACTGCGCTTCGATCTCGCCCAGTTCGATACGCAGGCCGCGGATCTTCACCTGGTGGTCGATACGCCCCAGGTAGTCGATCACGCCGTCGGCGCGGTAGCGCACCAGGTCGCCGGTGCGGTACAGGCGTGCGCCAGGAGTGAACGGATCCGGCACGAAGCGCTCGGCCGTCAGGTCCGGACGCTGGTGATAACCACGGGCCAGCGAATCCCCGCCGACATACAGCTCGCCGGCACTGCCCACCGGGCAGACCTGCAGGTTGCCGTCGAGCACGTAGGTGCGCACGTTGCTGATCGGCCGGCCGATGGCGGCGATTGCCGTCTCCACCGGGCCTTCGATCAGCAGGCTGCTAGTGTCGATGGTCGCTTCGGTCGGGCCGTACAGGTTGTAGACCTGGCCCTGCCACAGTGCACGCAACTGCTCCAGCAGCGCCGCGCTCAGCGCTTCGCCACCGAAGGCCAGGGTGCGCAGCGAATCCAGCTGACCGTCCTGCACTTCCGGCAGCAGCGCCTGGAGCACCGACGGCGCCAGTTGCAGCACGCTGACCTGCTGTACCGCCACTTCATCCCACAGCAGCGACAGGTCGTCGCTCAGCGCCGGGCTGGCCAGGACCAGTTGCGCGCCGTTGATCAGCGGCAGCCAGAACTCCCACACCGAGGCGTCGAAGCTGAAGGCGGTCTTCTGCAATACCCGGTCATTAGGGGCCAACTTCAGCTCGCCCTGCATCCACAGCATATGGTTGGCGAGGGCGCCGTGGCGGATCTCCACACCCTTGGGTCGGCCCGTGGAGCCGGAGGTGTAGATCACATAGGCCAGGTTGTCCGCGTGCAATTGCACTTGCGGCGGCGCCACCTCGCTCTCGTCCTGCCAGTCGATAAGGCGATCCAGCTCCAGGCTGCGCACCTGCTCGCAGGCTCGCAGCGAAGAATGGGTCAGCAGCAGGTCGACGCCACTGTCGCGCAGCATGTAGTCCAGGCGCTCCTGGGGGTACGCCGGGTCCAGCGGCACATAGGCGCCACCGGCCTTGAGGATCGCCAGCAGGCCGACCACCATTTCCAGCGAACGCTCCAGGGAAATCCCCACCAGCACATCCGGGCCCACGCCCAGCTCGCGCAGCTTGTGGGCCAGGCGGTTGGCCTGGCGGTCCAGCGCGGCGTAGCTCAGTTGGCGCTCGCCGAGCACCAGCGCCACAGCATCCGGCGTGGCCTGCACCTGGGCCTCGATCAGGTCATGGACCGGCGCATCGGCGAAGGCCACCGCCGTGTCGTTCCAGCCATGCAGCAGTTGCTCGCGCTCATCCTTGTCCAGCAGCGCCAGCTCGCCGAGTGCTGCCTGGGCATCATCGGCCAGGGCCAGCAGCAAGCGATCGAAATGCACCAGCAGCCGCGCCATGCCCTCCTCGCCGAAGCGCTGGCGATCGAAGTTGAACCGTACCGCCAGGGTCTCGTTGGCCTGGACCACCAGGGTCAGCCCGTAGTGGGTCTGCTCCTGGTTGATCACGCTGCCGAACGCCAGCCCTTGCGGGGCGGCCTGTTGCAGCACCTCGGAAACCGGATAGTTCTCGAACACCAGGATCGAATCGAACAAGGCTTCGCCGCCTTGCCCGGCCCAGCGCTGGATATCGTAGAGCGGGGTGTGCTCATGCTCGCGCAGGGCCAGGTTGAGCGCCTGCAATTCGCCCAGCCACTCCGCCACCGACTGCTCGGCACGCGGGCTGCCCACCACCGGCAGGGTATTGATGAACAGGCCGAGCTGCTCCTCGATCCCCGGCAACTCCGCCGGACGTCCGGCCACGATGGCGCCGAAGGTCACGCTGGCCTGTCCGGTGTAGCGCTGCAACAGCAGCAGCCAGGCGGCCTGGACCAGGGTGTTGAGGGTGACCCTTTGCTCGCGGGCAAAGGCATTGAGGCTCGCGGTGCGGGCAGGGTCGAGGGCGTAATGCAGGTCGACATAACCGTCCAGCGCGACCTCGGGCTTGAGCACCTCGGCCAGGCGGGTCGGCGCTTCCAGCTCGGCAAGCTGCTCGCTCCAGAAGGCCTCGCTGGCGGCGGCGTCCTGGTGTTGCAGCCATTCGATGTAATCCCGGTAGCGGGCGGCGGACTGCGCCGGCACCTGCCCGTGATAACGCTGCAACACCTCGCCCAGCAGGCGCGAACTGCTCCAGCCGTCCATCAGGATGTGATGGCTGGTGTAGATCAGGTGATGACTGTCAGCGCCGGTACGCAGCAGGGTCAGGCGCAGCAGCGCCTCCTGCTCCAGGTCGAAGCCGCGCTGGCGATCGGCATCGGCCCAGGCAGCGAGCGCCGCGGCGTCATGCTCGCGGGCGCGCCAGTCCTGCTCGGTCAGCACCACCGCCACCTGCTTGCGGATCACCTGCAACGGCTTGCGCAGATCGCTGACGAAACTGGCCCGCAGCACGTCATGCTGGTCGATCACCGCCTGCCAGGCGGCCTTGAAACGCGCCACGTCGAGGCCGCGCACATCCACGCGCAGCTGGTTGATGTAGTTAGCCGCCTCCTGCTCGTACAGGGTGTGGAACAGCATGCCCTGCTGCATCGGCGACAGCGGGTAGATATCGGCGATCTCCGCCGGGGCGATGCGCAGGCCGTCGATGTCCTGCTGGTCGAGGTGGGCCAGGGGGAAGTCCGAAGGCGTCGCGCTGGCATGTTCGGCGCGCAGGCAGTGCTCGACCAGTTGGCGCAGGGCGGTGGCGTACTGATCGGCCAGGCCCTGCAACAGTTCACGGTCGAACACTTCGGTGCTGAAGCGCCAGTTCAGTTCCAGCTCGCCGCCATAGACCTGGCCACTGACGCTGATCAGGCTGTCCAGCGGCGCGTCGAGGCTGTGCATGTCGCCGCTGCTTTCGCCGGACGGACGCAACAACCCGTCCTCCGCAGCGAAGCTGCCGTCGAACTGGCCCAGGTAGTTGAACACGATCGACCCCTGGGCCAGGCCCTCCAGGGTCTGGCGCGCGGCGCTGCTGCCCAGGTAACGCAGCAGGCCGTAGCCGATGCCCTTGTTGGGGATCGCCCGCAGTTGCTCCTTGATGGTCTTGATCGAGCCGGCCAGATCGGCAGCCGGGCTGAGCCGCACCGGATAGACCGTGGTGAACCAACCGACGGTGCGGGTGATATCCAGGTCCTCGAACAGGTCCTCGCGACCATGGCCTTCCAGCTTGATCAGCGCCGACGGCTGCCGGGTCCAGGCACAGATCACCCGTGCCAGCGCGGTCAGCAGCAGGTCGTTGATCTGCGTGCGGTAGGCCGCCGGGGCCTCCTGCAGCAGTTGTCGGGTCAGCACCGGGTCCAGGCGCGTGCTGACGCTGGCGACGCTGCGGCTGGTGGCCGTGGCGCCCGGCTTGCAGTCCGGCAGCTCATCGCTGACCTCGGCCAGTTGCGCCTGCCAGTAGCACAGTTCCTGCTCCAGTTCCGCGCTGCGGGCATGCTCGCGCAGGTGCTCGGCCCAATGCTTGAACGCGCTGGTCTTGGCCGGCAAGGTCAGCGGTTGCCCGGCAGCGAGGGCGGCATAGGCGTTTTGCAGGTCTTCCAGGAGGATGCGCCAGGACACGCCGTCCACCACCAGGTGATGGATCACCAGCAGCAGGCGTTGCGAGCCATCGGGCAGTTGCGCCAGGACCGCACGCAGCAGGTGACCGGCCTCCAGGTCGAGGCTGCGCTGGGCTTCCTGGGCCAGCGCCTGAAGCGCGTCCTGCTGGTCCAGTTGGCGAACCCACAGCAGAGCGCTGTCCTGGCGCGGGCCATGGGCCGCATGCCAGTTGCCCTGCTCCAGGGTGAAGCCCAGGCGCAGCGCGTCATGCTGCTCCAGCAAGGCACGCAGGGTGCGTTCCAGCAGGTCCGCCTGCAACACGCGGGACGGCTTGAGCATCACCGCCTGGTTCCAGTGCTGGCGCTGCGGGATCTCGGCGTCGAAGAAGGCGTGCTGGATCGGCGTCAACGGCGCGGCGCCGTCCACTGCCGCCTGGTCGATGACCGTGGCCTCGGCCCGGCGTGCCACGGCGGCCAGGCTCTGCACGGTCTGGCGCTGGAACAGGTCCTTGGGGGTAAAGAAGATCCCGGCCTGGCGGGCACGGCTGACCACCTGGATGGAGATGATCGAATCACCGCCCAGCTCGAAGAAGTTGTCGCTGACACCAACCTTCTCCAGCTTCAGCACATCGGCCCAGATTGCAGCCAATTGCTCTTCCAGCTCACCTTGCGGTGCCACGTAGGCGGCATGGGCATGGCCCATCTCCGGCTGCGGCAGGGCCTTGCGGTCCAGCTTGCCGTTCGGCGTCAGCGGCAACTGGTCGAGGAACAGCCACTGGCTCGGCACCATGAAGATCGGCAGGTCACGGGCCAGCAGGGCCTTGAGTTCGGCGACCAGTTCGTCGCCCTCACCACCGACGATCCAGGCCACCAGTTGCGTGCCGGTGGCGGTTTCGCTGGCCAGCACCACCGCTTCGCGCACGGCGGCATGGCGCAGCAACTGCGCTTCGATCTCGCCCAGTTCGATACGCAGGCCGCGGATCTTCACCTGATGGTCGATACGCCCCAGGTAGTCGATCACGCCGTCGGCGCGGTAGCGCACCAGGTCGCCGGTGCGGTACAGGCGTGCGCCAGGAGTGAACGGATCCGGCACGAAGCGCTCGGCCGTCAGGTCCGGACGCTGGTGATAACCACGGGACAGCGAATCACCGCCGACATACAGCTCGCCGGCACTGCCCACCGGGCAGACCTGCAGGTTGCCGTCGAGCACATAGGTGCGCACGTTGCTGATCGGCCGGCCGATGGCGGCAATCGCCGTCTCCACCGGGCCTTCGATCAGCAGGCTGCTGGTGTCGATGGTCGCTTCGGTCGGGCCGTACAGGTTGTAGACCTGGCCCTGCCACAGTTCACGCAACTGCTCCAGCAGCGCCGCACTCAGCGCTTCGCCACCGAAGGCCAGGGTGCGCAGCGAATCCAGCTGGCCGTCCTGCACCTCAGGCAGCAGCGCCTGGAGCACCGACGGCGCCAGTTGCAGCACGCTGACCCGCTGTACCGCCACTTCATCCCACAGCAGCGACAGGTCGTCGCTCAGCGCCGGGCTGGCCAGGACCAGTTGCGCACCGTTGATCAGCGGCAGCCAGAACTCCCAGACCGAGGCGTCGAAGCTGAAGGCGGTCTTCTGCAATACCCGGTCGTGAGGGGCCAGCTTCAGCTCGCCCTGCATCCACAGCATATGGTTGGCGAGGGCGCCGTGGCGGATCTCCACACCCTTGGGTCGGCCCGTGGAGCCGGAGGTGTAGATCACGTAGGCCAGGTTGTCCGCGTGCAGTTGCACTTGCGGCGGCGCCACCTCGCTCTCGTCCTGCCAGTCGACCAGGCGATCCAGCTCCAGGCGCTGCACCTGCTCGCAGACTCGCAGCGAAGAATGGGTCAGCAGCAAGCCGACGCCGCTGTCGCGCAGCATGTAGTCCAGGCGCTCCTGCGGGTAGGCCGGGTCCAGCGGCACATAGGCGCCACCGGCCTTGAGGACCGCCAGCAGGCCGACCACCATTTCCAGCGAACGCTCCAGGGAAATCCCCACCAGCACATCCGGACCCACGCCCAGTTCGCGCAGCTTGTGGGCCAGGCGGTTGGCCTGGCGGTCCAGCGCGGCGTAGCTCAGTTGGCGCTCGCCCAGTACCAGCGCCACAGCGTCCGGCGTGGCCTGCACCTGGGCCTCGATCAGGTCATGGATCGGCGCATCGGCGAAGGTCACCGCCGTGTCGTTCCAGCCATGCAGCAGTTGCTCGCGCTCGCCCTCGTCCAGCAGCACCAGTTGGTCCAGCGGCGCCTGGGCATCGCGGGTCAGAGCGTGCAGCAAGCGGTCCAGATGCCGCGCCAGTTGCGCCACCGCCTCGTCGCTGAAGTGCCGGCGATCATGGCTCAGGCGCATCGACAATGCGGCGCCGACATTGACCACCAGGGCCAGCGGATAGTGCGCCTGCTCCTGGTTGATCAGGCTGCCGAACACCAGGTCCTGGGGTGCGGTCTGCTGCAATGCCTCGGACACCGGATAGTTCTCGAACACCAGGATCGAGTCGAACAGCGCCTCGCCACCACGTCCGGCCCAGCGCTGGATCTCGTTGAGCGGGGTGTGCTCATGCTCGCGCAGGGCGACGTTCTGCGCCTGCACCTGGGCCAGCCACTCGGCCACGGTCTGCTGCGGCTGCGGGCTGCCGAGTACCGGCAGGGTATTGATGAACAGGCCAAGCTGCTCCTCGATCCCCGGCAGTTCGGTCGGACGGCCCGCCACCGTGGCGCCGAAGGCCACGCTGGCCTGGCCGGTGTAGCGCTGCAACAGCAGCAGCCAGGCGGCCTGGACCAGGGTGTTGAGGGTCACCCGCTGTTCCCGGGCGAAGTCGCTCAGCTGGCGGGTCTGCTGTTCGTCCAGGCGGTGCAGGCGCTCGCCATGGCCCTCGCCTGCCGCCCCGGCCTTGAATGCCAGGGCCAGGCGGGTCGGTTCTTCCAGCCCTTGCAGATGACCGCTCCAGAAGCGCTGGCTGGCCGCCGCGTCCTGGCGTTGCAGCCATTCGATGTAATCGCGATAGCGTCCGCCCTGGGCTGCGACGCTGTGGCCGCTGTAGCGCTGAAGCACTTCGCCGAGCATCCGCGAGGTGCTCCAGCCGTCCATCAGGATGTGGTGGCAGGTGTAGACCAGTTGATGGCTGGCCTCGGCCGTACGCAGCACCGCCAGGCGCAGCAGCGGGCCCTGGTCGAGGACGAAGCCGCGGGCACGCTCGGTCGCCGCCCACTGCTCGATCCACGCGTCCTGTTCGGCCTGGTCGCGCACGTCGAGCTCGATGAACGGCACCTCGACCTGGCGCAGCACCGCCTGCAACGGTTGGCGCAGGTCGCTGAGGAACACGCTGCGCAGCACTTCATGCTGGTCCACCAGCCCCTGCCAGGCCGCGCGGAAACGCGGAACATCGAGGCCGCTGACTTCAATGCGCAACTGGTTGATGTAGTTGCCCGCCTCCTGCTCGTACAGGGTGTGGAACAGCATGCCCTGCTGCATCGGCGACAGCGGATACAGGTCCTGCACCCTGGCCGCCGGCAGCGCCAGGCCGTCCAGTTCCGCCTGGGACAGGTCGATCAGGGGGAAGTCCGACGGCGTCATGCCGGCGCTGTCGGCGGCGGTGCAATGCTCGACCAGCGCGCGCAATTCGGCGGCATAGTCGTCCGCCAGACGCTGCACGGTGTCACGCTCGAACACCGCGCCGCTGAAGCTCCAGCCCAGGTCCAGCTCGCCGCCGTAGACCTGGCCGTTAATGCTGATCAGCGCCGCCAGCGGCGCGGCCGGGTCCTGGCTGTCGCCAGCGCTTTCGCCGGACGGCGCGAACAGGGCGTCGTCGGCGCTGAAGCTGCCGTCGAACTGGCCCAGGTAGTTGAACACGATATTGCCCTGGGCCAGGGCCCCCAGCGCCTCGCGTGCGGCATCGTTGCCGAGGTGGCGCAGCACGCCGTAGCCGATGCCCTTGTTGGGGATGGCGCGCAGTTGCTCCTTGATGGTTTTCAGCGAGGCATCCAGGGTCGCGGCCGGGGTCAGGCGGACCGGGAACAGGTTGCTGAACCAGCCGACGGTGCGGCTCAGGTCGATGCCGTCGAACAGGTCTTCGCGGCCATGGCCTTCCAGGCGGATCAGCGCATCGGCCTGCCCGCTCCAGCGGCAGATGACCCGGGCCAGGGCGGTCAGCAGCAGGTCGTTGATCTGCGTGCGATAGGCCGCCGGGGCATCCTGCAGCAGGCGGCGGGTCAGCTCGGCATCCAGGTGGGTGCTGACCGACAGGGCATGGCGGCGCTCCTGGCTGCCTTGCGGATGGTCGCAGGGCAGTTCGTCGGTCACATCGCGCAACTGCGCCTGCCAGTAGCCCAGCTCCTGCTCCAGTGCCGGGCTGACGGCGTAGTCGTGCAACTGGCCGGCCCAGTCCTTCAGCGAGCTGGTCTTGGCTGGCAGCGGCTGTTGCCGGTAGGCGCTTTGCAGGTCTTCCAGCAGCACACGCCAGGACACGCCATCGACCACCAGGTGGTGGATCACCAGTAGCAGGCGCTGCTCGCCATCGGCCAGGTTGACCAGCACGGCGCGCAGCAGCGAGCCGTCCTTGAGGTCGAGGCTGCATTGGGCTTCATTGGCCAGTTCGCGCAGGCCGGCGCTGTCGGCCAGCTCGCGGACCCACAGCAGCCCGTCAGCCTTGGCCGGGGCGAAGCTGGCCTGCCAGCCGGCAGCCTGTTGCTGGAAACTCAGGCGCAGGGCGTCATGCTGCTCGACCAGCGCCACCAGGGCCGTCTGTACCTGGGCAGCGTCGAGACGCACGCCGGGCTTGAGCATCACCGCCTGGTTCCAGTGCTGACGCTCGGGGATATCGGTGTCGAAGAAGCGCGCCTGGATCGGCAGCAGCGGCAGGCGCCCGCTGATCTGCGCCGGCGCCACGGCCGCAGCCTTCTTCTCGATCAGCTTGGCGACCGTGGCCAGCTGGCCGATGGTCTGCTTCTCGAACAGTTGCTTGGGGCTGAGCTTGATGCCCTGGCGCTTGGCCCGGGCGATGATCTGCAGGCTGAGGATCGAGTCGCCGCCCAGCTCGAAGAAGTTGTCGGTGCTGCCGACCTGCTCCAGCTTGAGCACCTCGGCCCAGATCGCCGCGAGCTTTTCCTCGATCTCGCCGGAGGGTGCCACGTAGCGCTGCTTGACCGCGCCCGGCTTGGGCAGGGCGCGCTTGTCCAGCTTGCCGTTGGCGGTCAGCGGCAGGCGTTCCAGCAACAGGATCTGCGCCGGTACCAGGTACTCCGGCAACGACTGTCCAAGCTGCTGGCGCAGGGCTTCGGCATTGAGCGCCACGCCGCTGGCGGCGACGCAGTAGCCGATCAGTTGCAGGCGCGACTCATCGCTGTCCTGGGGCAAGGCGAGGACTACGGCCTCGGCCACGCCATCGAGGCCTTGCAGCAGATGCCCGACCTCCCCCGGCTCGACCCGGTAGCCACGGATCTTCACCTGGTCATCGGCACGGCCCAGGTACTCCAGCACACCGCCGACCAGGCGCGCACGGTCACCGGCACGGTAACGGCGCTGGCCATTTTCAGCCGGGACGAAGCGCTCGGCGGTCAGTGCCGCCTGGCCCAGATAGCCCTGGGCGACGCCCTGCCCACCCAGGTACAGCTCGCCGGCCACACCTTCGGCCACCGGATTGAGCCAGGCGTCCAGCACCTGCGCAGTGCCGTTGGCCAGCGGCTGGCCGACCGGCACGCTGCGGCAACCGGCCAGGCGCTCGCCGACTTCGTGGGTGAGGATGCCGACGGTGGTTTCGGTCGGGCCGTAGTGGTTGAGCACGCGGCAGTCCTTCAGCCCGCGAATCTGCTCCAGCAGACTCCAGCTGCTGGCTTCGCCACCCAGCACCAGCAGCTCGCGCGGCAGCACATCCGCCGCCTTCGCCGCCTGCAACAGGCCTTGCAGATGGCTCGGCACGATCTTCAGCACATCGATGCGGTGCTCGGCCATATAGGCGGCGAAGCGGTCCGGGTCGAAGGCGTGTTCATGGGACAGCAGGTGCAGCGCACGACCCGACGCCAGGGCGCCGAACAGCATGGTGTGGCCGAGGTCGGCGGCGATGGTCGAGACCATCGCCATGCTGGCGTCGGCGCTCAGGTCGAGACGCTCCAGCACCGCCTGGACATAGTTGGCCAGGGCACCATGGCTGATCACCACGCCCTTGGGCTGGCCGGTGGAACCGGAGGTGTAGATCAGGTAGGCGGCTTGTTCGGCATGGATCTGCACGTCAGGCGCACGGGTGTCGCGGTCGGCCCACAGTTGCGGATTCCAGTTCAGGGTCGGGCACCCGAGGTCCAGCTCGCCGCTCTGGATCAGCAGCACCGCGCCGCTGTCACGCACCAGCTGGCGCAGGCGCTCCTGCGGCTGACGGGTATCCAGCGGCAGGTACACCGCACCCAGCTTGAGCACCGCCAGCAGGCTGACCACCCACTCGATGCCGCGCTCCTGGCACAGGGCAACGGTCTGCCCGGCCTGCACGCCCTGCCCTTGCAGGTAGTGGGCGAGCTGGTTGGACTGCGCCTCCAGTTGCTCGTAATCGAGGGTCTGCTCGCCAGCACGCAGGGCCAGCTTGCCGCGACCGGCCGCCAGGCCTTGCTGCCACAGGGCGATGAAGTTACCGCCGGTCAAAGCCGGGGCTTGGACAGCAGCCAGTTGCGGCGCCTGCTCGGGGAAACCCAGCACCGCCTCGCCGACATGAGCGGCGAGGTTTTCCAGCACGTTGCGCAGCGAGCCGGCGATACGTTCGATGGTCGCCGCTTCGAACAGGTCGGTGGCGTAGGTGAAGTAGCCACGCAGGCCATCCGGGCCGTCGACGAAGTCATAGGCCAGGTCGAAGCGCGCATCGGTGGAGCCGGAGGCATATTTCTCCACGCTCAGGCCATCGACACCGCGCTCGGCCTCACTGCCCTCTTCAGCGACGAACACCTGCTGGTTGATCTTGAACTGGAACAGCGGGTTGTGACCGAGATTGCGCTCCGGGGCCAGGGCATCCACCAGGTGCTCGAACGGCAGCTCCTGATGGGACTGGGCGCCACTGACCACCTGCTTGACCTGTTCCAGCAGAGCGGCGAAGGTCTGCCGCTCGTCCACCTGGACGCGCAGCACCTGGGTGTTGATGAAGAAGCCGATCAGCCCTTCCAGCTCGCTGCGGGTACGCCCGGCATTCGGCGCACCGATGCGGATATCACCCTGGCCGCTGTAGCGCGACAGCACCACGGCCATGGCGGCCAGGGTCAGCATGAAAATGGTCACGCCCTTGTTGCGCGCCACCTGCTTGAGTTGCGCCGACAGCCCGGTCGGCAGGTCGGCGCGCAGGATCGCGCCGCGGTAGCTCGGTTGCAGCGGACGTTCATGGTCCAGCGGCAGGCTCAGCAACGGTTGCTCGTCACCCAGTTGCTCCTTCCAGTACGCCAGTTGGCGCTCGCCCTCGCCGGCTTCCAGCCAGGCGCGCTGCCAGATTGCATAGTCGGCGTACTGGATCGCCAGGGCCGGCAACGGCGCTGGCTGGCCCGCGAGTTGGGCCTGATAGAGCTGGACGAATTCGCGCACCAGTAATTGCCCGGACCAGCCATCGGACACCACATGGTGCATGCACAGGGTCAGCACATGCCGGTGCTCGCCCAGGCGGAACAGGCGGACCCGCAGCAACTGCTCGCCGAGCAGGTCGAACGGCGCCTGCAACTCGGCCTCGACCAAGCCGGCCAGTTGGCTTTCCTCGGCGACTTCGGTCAGCTCCAGGGCCACCGGCACCTGTTCGAGGATCTCCTGGTGGAACTCGCCGTCCACCGAAACGAAACGGGTACGCAGGGTTTCGTGGCGCTGCACCAGCTGCGCCAGGGCACGGCCCAGCGCGGTCTGGTCCAGCGGGCCGTTCAGGCGCACCGCCATGGGCACGTTGTAGGCGCTGTTGTCCGGCTCCATCTGCCACAGGAACAGCATGCGCTGCTGGGCGTAGGACAGCGGGATGCGCGGCGTGTCGGTGCGGGTCACGGCAATCGGCAGCAGGCGGAAGCTCTGCCCGGTCTCGCGCATCTTGTCGAGGATCTGCCGACGTTGTTCCAGGGGCAGGCCGACGAAACGTTTGGCAATGCGCTCTGCGGTAGTCTTGTCCATCTCAGGCTCCTGCCAGTTCGTTCATCAGTTTTTCGATATCGGACAGGCCGTCCTCGGTCAGCGACAGGCCGGTTTCGGCGAGCGCCTGGATGAAGTCGTTCAATTGCGGTTTCTCGAAGATAAGGCGCAGCGGTACATCGATACCGAGGCCGGAATGAATGCGGGAAACGAGCTGGGCGGCGAGCAGCGAGTGCCCGCCCAGTTCGAAGAAGTCATCGCTCAGCCCCACGCGTTCGACCTTGAGCACCTCGGCCCAGATCGCCGCCATCTGCTGCTCCTGCTCGCTGACCGGGGCGACGTAATCGCGCTGCGCCAGGCTGGCGTCCGGTTTCGGCAGGGCCTTGCGGTCGAGCTTGCCGTTGGGGGTCTGGGGCATGCGGTCGAGCCAGGTGAAGTGGCTGGGCACCATGTAGTCCGGCAGGCCGGCGCGCAGATGGGCCTTGAGTGCACTGCGCAGTTCGCTGCTGTCCTCGTCACCGATCAGGTAGGCGGCCAGTTGCTTGTAGCCGTCCATGTCGATATCGATGACCACGGCTTGCTGCACCGCCTCGTGGGCCAGCAGGCGTGCCTCGATCTCGCCCAGTTCGATGCGGAAGCCACGGATCTTCACCTGATGATCGAGGCGGCCGACGTACTCGACGACGCCATCGGCGCGATAGCGCGCCAGGTCGCCGGTGCGGTACAGGCGACCGCCGGTGGTGGAGAACGGATCCGGCACGAAGCGCTCGGCGGTCAGCGCCGGGCGCTGGTGATAACCACGGGCCAGGCCATCGCCTCCGATCAGCAGCTCGCCCCGGGCGCCGACCGGCAGCACGTCGAGGTCATCGCTGGCGATATGCAGCGTGGTATTGGCCAGCGGCTTGCCCAGCCACACATCGTCGGCTGCGGTGAGGTAGTGCCGGGCCGACCAGATGGTGGTCTCGGTCGGGCCGTAGACGTTCCACACATGCCCGGCCTGATCGATCAGGCGCTGGGCCAGTTCGGCGCTCAGGGCTTCGCCACCGCAGAGGACGGTCTTGCCGTTCAGGGCACCGGCTGGCGCGGCATCGAGGATCATCCGCCAGCTCGACGGCGTGGCCTGGATCACGCTGACCTGCTGCTCGGCAATCACCTCCAGCAACGCCTGCGGGTCCATGTTCTGGTGCGGCTTGAGCAGCACCACCGAGGCGCCGCGGATCAGCGGCAGGTACAGCTCCAGACCGGCGATATCGAAGGACAGCGAGGTCAGCGACAGCACCCGGTCCGCCGCCTTCAGCCCTGGCTTGTCGGCCATGCTGAAGAGGAAGTTGACCAGCGCCTGATGGTGGATGGTCACGCCCTTCGGCAGCCCGGTGGAGCCGGAGGTGTAGATGGCGTAGGCGAGGTTCTGCGCGCTGGCGGTCGGCGCCAGGTCGTGGGTGGAATAGCCGTCCAGCCAGTCGCCTTCCTGGTCCACGCAGAGGGTGTTGACGCCCGTCGGAATGGTCAGTTGCTCCAGCAGCGAGGACTGGCTGAGCAGCAGGCCCAGGCCGCTGTCCTGCATCATGTAGGCCAGGCGGTCGCGGGGGAAATCCGGGTCCAGCGGCACATAGGCGCCACCGGCCTTGAGGATCGCCAGCAGGCTGACGACCATCTCCGCCCCGCGCTCCAGGGCCACGCCCACCAGAACATCCGGGCCGACGCCCAGTTCGCGCAGCTTGTGCGCCAGTTGGTTGGCGTAAGCGTTCAGTTGCGCGTAGCTCAAGGTGGTTTCGGCGGTGACCACGGCAACGGCATCCGGGGTCGCCCGCACCTGCGCCTCGATCAGCGCCGGCAGGCATTGCTCGCGGGGATAGTCGAGCTGGCTCTGGTTCCAGTCGACGAGGATCTGCTCGCGCTCGGCGGCAGACAGCAGCGGCAGCTCGGCGATGCGCTGGTCGGCATCGATGCAGATGCCTTGCAGCAACGTGCGCCAGTGTCCGGCCAGACGTTCGATGGTTGCGCCATCGAACAGTGCCGTGGCGTAGCTGAACTGCGCCTCCAGTCCGGCGCCATGCTCGACGGTGTTCAGGGTCAGGTCGAACTGCGCCGACTGGCTGTCGGCACCCAGCACTTCCACGCTCAGGCCCGGCAGTTGGCGGGCCGAGCCCTTGACCTCGGTCTGGTGGTTGAACATCACCTGGAACAGCGGACTGTGGCTCAGGCTGCGCTGCGGTTGCAGGGCTTCCACCAGTTGCTCGAACGGCAGCTCCTGATGGGCCTGGGCTTGCATGGCGGTGTGCCTGACCTGCTGCAACAGCTCGCTGAAGGTGGCGTCGGCGGTGAACCCGGCCTTGAGCACCTGGGTGTTGACGAAGAAGCCGATCAGCTTCTCGGTCTCGGCCCGGGTGCGGTTGGCGATCGGCACACCGACACGGATATCGTTTTGTCCGCTATGGCGCTGCAACAGGGTCTGGAACGAGGCCAGCAGGAGCATGAACAGGGTCACGCCCTGCTCCCGCGCCACGGCCTTGAGCTTGTCCACCAGCGCCGCGTCGAGGGCGATGGCGCGACGGGCGCCGGCCAGTTGCTGGATCGCCGGGCGCGGACGGTCGGTAGGCAGTTCCAGCACCGGCTGTTCACCGCCCAGTTGCTCGGTCCAGTAGGCCAGCTGGCGGGCCTGCTCGCCGGCTTCCATCCACTGGCGCTGCCACGCAGCGTAGTCGGCGTACTGGAACGGCAGGGCTTCGAGGGCGGTCTCGCGGCCCTGACTGAAGCCTTCGTAGAGGCGCACCAGTTCGTCGACCATGATCGGCATCGACCAGCCATCGGACACGCTGTGGTGCTGGGTCAGCACCAGCACATGCTGGTTCTCGCCCAGGTGCAGCAGCTTGACCCGCAGCAGCGGCCCCTGTTGCAGATCGAACGGACGACGCACCTCGGCAGCGATGCAGGCTTCCAGGCTTTCGCCGGCAGCCAGTTGCTCCACCGCCAGGACGAACGGCGTCGCCCCATGGATCACCTGCACGCCGCGCTCGCCATCCTGGCGGAAGGTGGTGCGCAGGGTTTCATGACGGGCGATCAGCGCGGCGAAGCTCGACTCCAGCGCCTCGATATCCAGCGCGCCATCCAGGCGCAGGGCCACCGGAATGTTGTAGGCGGCGCTGTCCGGCTCCAGTTGCCAGAGGAACCACTGGCGCTGCTGGGCATAGGACAGTTCCAGCGGCTGGCTGCGGTCGGCGCGGCTGAAGGCCGGGGCACGACTGGCCTCGCCCTGCCCTGCCACGGCGGCGAAGGCAGCCAGGTCGGCGGCCTCGAACAGCTGGCGCAGGGTCAGCTCCAGACCCAGTTGCTGGCGCACCCGGGAGACCACCTGAGTGGCCAGCAGGGAGTGGCCGCCCAGCTCGAAGAAGTTGTCGCTCAGGCCGACCTTTTCCACTTGCAGGACATCGGCCCAGATCGCCGCGAGTTGCTGTTCCAGCTCGCTGACCGGGGCAACGTAGGCCGATTGCAGGTTGGCCGCATCGGGTTTCGGCAGGGCCTTGCGGTCCAGCTTGCCGTTGGCGGTCAGCGGGAAGGCGTCCAGCACGACCAGGTGCGCCGGGACCATGTAGTCCGGCAGATGGGCTTTGAGGTGGGTTTTCAGGGTGTCGCGCAGGTCGCTCTGGTCCGGGTTGGCCGCGACCAGGTAGGCCGCCAGTTGCTGGCCTGCCGGGCCGTCGACTGCCAGCACGATCACTTCGCGCACGGCGTCGTGTTCCTGCAGCCGCGCCTCGATCTCGCCCAGTTCGATACGGAAGCCGCGGATCTTCACCTGATGGTCGATGCGCCCGGCGTACTCGATCACGCCCTCCCCACGGAAGCGCGCCAGGTCGCCGGTGCGGTACAGGCGGCTGCCGTCGGTGGCGAACGGGTTGGGCACGAAGCGTTCGGCAGTCAGGGCGGCGCGGTTGTGATAGCCGCGAGCAAGGCCGGCGTGGCCGACATGCAGCTCGCCACAGACGCCGGTGGCGACCGGGTTGAAATCGCTGTCCAGCACCTGCATCGACAGGTCCGGGATCGCCTCGCCGATCGGGCTGACTTCGGCCTGTTGCAGGTCGGCCCTGGTGATCGGACGGTAGGTCACGTGCACCGTGGTTTCGGTGATGCCGTACATGTTGATCAGGCGTGGCTGTTGATCGCCGAAACGCTCGAACCAGGGTTGCAGGCTGCCAACGTCCAGCGCCTCGCCGCCGAATACCATATAGCGCAGGGACAGTTCGTCGGACGCGACCCGGGCCAGTTGCTTGAACGCCGAGGGCGTCTGGTTCAGTACGGTGACTTTCTCGGTCACCAGCAGCGCGTTGAAGTCTTCCGGCGAGCGGGTCACTTCACGCGGCACCACTACCAGACGGCCGCCGTACATCAGCGCGCCGAAGATCTCCCACACCGAGAAGTCGAAGGCGTAGGAGTGGAACAGGGTCCACACGTCCTTGTCGTCGAAGCCGAACCACTCTTCCGTCGCCGCGAACAGGCGCAGGACGTTGTGGTGCGGCAGCAAAGCACCCTTCGGCTTGCCGGTGGAGCCGGAGGTGTAGATCACATAAGCGAGGTTGTCCGGCGACGTCAGGTTGACCGGGTTCTCAATGCTGTAGCCCTCGAAGCAGCCGAGCAGATCAGCCTGGGTCAGCACCAGCTTGATGCCGCTGTCCGCCTTCATGTAGTCGAGACGGTCCTGTGGATAATCCGGGTCCAGGGGCACATAGGCACCGCCAGCCTTGAGAATCCCCAGCACGCCGACCAGCATTTCCAGGCTGCGCTCGACCGACAGGCCGACCAGTACATCCGGCCCTACGCCCAGCTCGCGCAGCTTGTGCGCCACCTGGTTGGCGCGGCTGTTGAGCTGTGCATAAGTCAGTTGCTCAGCGCCGAAGCTCACCGCCACTGCATCGGGCACCCGCGCGGCCTGGGCTTCGATGCGCTGGTGAATGCACTGCTCACTCGGGTAGACGGCCACCTCCTGGCTCGCCGCTGCTGACAGCGCCAGCTCACCCAGCGCCTGCGCCGGATCGACGATCAACGCCGCCAGCAACTGCTTGAAGTGCGCCGCCAGTTGCCCGACCGCCTGCGCGCCAAAGGCGCTGCGGTCGTGGCTGATGCGCAGCGACAGGCGCTCCCCGGTGTTCACCACCAGGGTCAGCGGGTAGTGGGTCTGCTCCTGGGTGCGCACATCGCCGAACACCAGGCCTTGCGGCGCCGCCTGTTGCAGCGCCTCGGACACCGGGTAGTTCTCGAACACCAGGATCGAGTCGAACAGCGCCTCGCCGGCCCAGCCGGCCCAGCGCTGCACTTCGTACAACGGCGTGTGCTCGAACTCGCGCAAGGCGATGTTCTGCGCCTGCACCTGCTGCACGAAGCTCGCCACGCTCTGCTCGGAACGCGGGCTGGCGACCACCGGCAGGGTGTTGATGAACAGCCCGAGCTGCTCCTCGATCCCCGCCAGCTCGGCCGGACGGCCAGCCACGGTGGCACCGAAGGTCACGCTGGACTGCCCGGTGTAGCGTTGCAACAGCAACAGCCAGGCAGCCTGGACCAGGGTGTTCAGGGTCACCCGCTGCTCGCGGGCGAACTCGCCGAGCCGACGGGTCAGTGCGCTATCCAGGTCTTCCAGGTATTCGCCATAGCCCTCGCCATCCGCCGCGCCCTTGAGCGCCTGGGCCAGACGGGTCGGTTCGTCGAAGGCGGCCAGTTGCTCCAGCCAGAAGCGCTGGCCGGCGCCGGTATCCTGGCCTTGCAGCCAGTGGATGTAGTCGCGGTACTGGCTGCCCAGGCGCGCCGGCGCCTGCCCGGCATAGCGCTGCAGGACTTCGCCGAGCATGCGCGAGCTGCTCCAGCCGTCCATCAGGATGTGATGGCTGGTGTAGATCAGTTCATGGCGGTTGTCGCCGGTGCGGATCAGCGCCACCCGCAGCAACGGGCCCTGGGCCAGTTCGAAGCCCCGGTCGCGCTCGCCCCGGGCCCAGTCGTCGAGCCAGGTGTCGAGGTCGGCCTGCGCGCGGGCATCGAGTGCCACGAACGGCAGTTCGACCTGACGCTGCACCACCTGCACCGGCTGGTCGGCATCGCTGACAAAGCCGCTGCGCAGGATCGGATGCTGGTCCAGCAGGTCCTGCCAGGCCTGGCGCAGGCGCGCCGGGTCGAGACCTTCGACGCTGACCCGCAGCTGGTTGATGTAGTTGCCGTCTTCCCTGGCGTACAGGCTGTGGAACAGCATGCCCTGCTGCATCGGCGCCAGCGGGTAGATGTCCTCGATGCTGGCGGCGGCCACCGGCAAGCGGTCGAGCTGCTGCTGGCTCAACCCGACCAGCGGGAAGTCCGATGGGGTCACGCCCTGATGACCGGCCTGGCAATGCTCGATCAGCGCCGTCAGCGCCTGCTCGTAGGCCCGGGCCAGGGCCTCGATGGTTTCCACGCGGAACATCTCGCGGCTGAAGGCCCATTCGAGGCGCAAGCGGCCGTCGAACACCTGGCCGTTGACGCTCAGCCAGTTGCCCAGCGGGCCCTGCGGGCATAGCGGCTGGCCACTGCTTTCGCTGGCCAGGGCGAAGGCGCCCTGCTGCTGATCGAAGCTGCCATCGAACTGGCCCAGGTAGTTGAAGGTCACCCGTGGCTGCGGCAAGGCCGCCAGCTGGTGGGCGAAGTCGCCGTCGCCGAGATAGCGCAGCACACCGAAGCCGATGCCCTTGGCCGGCACGCCGCGCAGTTGTTCCTTGATCGTGCAGATCGACGCGGCGGCATCGGCGGCCGGGGTCAGGCGCACCGGGAACAGGCTGCTGAACCAGCCGACCGTGCGGCTCAGGTCGATGTCGTCGAACAGGTCCTCGCGGCCATGGCCTTCCAGTTGCACCAGCACCGATGGCTTGCCGCTCCACTGGCACAGCACCTGGGCCAGGGCAGTCAGCAACAGATCGTTGACCTGGGTGCGGTAGGCCGCCGGGGCGACCTTGAGCAGTTGGCTAGTCAGTTCTTCGTTGAGGGTCGAGGCGGCATGGGCCGCATCGCTGATGCGCAGGCTGCCCTGTGGGTTGTCCTGGGGCAGCGCGCTGTCACCCCCGTCGAGCACGCCCTGCCAGTAGCTGCGCTCGGCTTCCAGCGCCGGACTGTTGGCATAAGCGTGGAGTTTTTCCGCCCAGGCCTTGTACGAGCTGGTCTTGGCCGGCAGGGCCGCACCGGCCAGGGCCTGTTGCAGGTCTTCCAGCAGCACGCGCCAGGACACGCCATCCACCACCAGGTGATGGATCACCAGCAGCAGGCGCTGTTCGCCGGCGGGCAGGTCCACCAGCACGGCACGCAGCAGCGGGCCGCTCTTCAGGTCGAGGCTGCGCTGGGCTTCGTCGGCCAGGGCCGGCAACTCGTCGCTGTGCGCCAGCTCACGGGTCCACAGCACCGCGCTACTGTCCAGCGGGGCGAACACCGCCTGCCAGCCGGCGTACTGCCGGGCGAAGTTCAGGCGCAGGGCGTCGTGTTGCTCCAGCAGGGCGTGCAGGGCCTTTTGTAGCGTGGCGCTGTCCAGCGTGCGGGTTGGCTTGAGCAGCACCGACTGGTTCCAGTGCTGGCGCTCGGGGATATCGCTTTCGAAGAAGCGCGCCTGGATCGGCAGCAGCGGCAGGTTGCCGCTGATCTGCTCGACCACCGGGGCCGCCGCCTTCTTTTCGATGCGCTTGGCGACCGTGGCCAGTTGGCCGATGGTCTGTTTTTCGAAGAGCTGCTTGGGGTTGAGCTTGATCCCCTGGCGCTTGGCCCGGGCAATGATCTGCAGGCTGAGGATCGAGTCGCCGCCCAGTTCGAAGAAGTTGTCGGTACTGCCGACCTGCTCGAGCTTGAGCACGTCGCGCCAGATGGCCGCGAGGGCTTCCTCGATTTCGCCTTGCGGGGCGACGAAACGCTGCTGCACCGCACCCGGCTTGGGCAGGGCGCGCTTGTCCAGCTTACCGTTGGCGGTCAGCGGCAGTTGTTCGAGCAGGACGATCTGCGCCGGGACCATGTAGTCCGGCAACGACTGTCCAAGCTGTTGGCGCAGCGACTCGGCGCTGACGCCTTCGGCCACGACCCAGGCCAGCAGTTGCAGACGGCTGGCATCGTCGTCCTGGGGCACGGCGAGGACCACCGCCTGACGTACTTCGGCCAGGCCTTGCAGGACCCGGGCGACTTCCGCCGGCTCGACGCGGTAGCCGCGGATCTTCACCTGGTCGTCGGCGCGGCCGATGAATTCCAGCTCGCCCTGGCGGTTACGGCGTACCCGGTCGCCGCTGCGGTACAGGCGCGCACCGGCCGGGCCGTGGGGGTCCGGCACGAAGCGTTCGGCAGTCAGCGCCGGCTGGCCGAGATAGCCCAGGGCCAGGCTGTCGCCGCCGATATACAGCTCGCCGGGCACACGCTCGGCGACGCCGTTGAACACATCGTCCAGCACCCGCACCACGGCCCCCGGCAGTGCCTTGCCTACCGGCACCACGGCGGGCACGTCGCCGGCCACTTCATGGGTCAGCACGCCGACCGTGGTTTCGCTCGGGCCATAGTGGTTGACCACGCGGCACTGCGGACGTAGCTCGCGCACCCGCTCGACCAGGCCGGCCGGGCAGGCTTCGCCGCCGACGATCAGCAGATGGCGCGGCAGCACGTCGGCCGGGCGCGCGGCCTGGAGCAGCGCGGCGAGATGGCCGGGCACGATCTTCAGCACGCCGACCTGATGGGTCGCCATATAGTCGGCGAAGGCATCCGGGTCGAAGCCCAGGGCCTCGGGCAGCACATGCAGGGTACGGCCGGCGCACAGGGCGCCGAACAACACGGTGTGGCCGAGGTCGGCGGCGATGGTCGAGGCCAGCGCCATGCTCGCCTCGGCGGCCGGTTGCAAGCGCTCCAGCAGGCCACGCACGTAGCTGGCCAGAGCGCCATGGCTGACCAGCACGCCCTTGGGCTGGCCGGTGGAACCGGAGGTGTGGATCACATAGGCCGGGGACTGCTCGTGCAGGGTAACGGCTGGCGCAGTGGCCGGCTGTTGCTGCCAGAGCGCCGGCTGCCAAACGATATCCAGCGCCACGTCGAGACGCGGGGCAGCTTCGCTGCGCAGCACGACCTTGGCCCCGGCGCGCTCCAGCATCCCTTGCAGGCGCTCGGCAGGCGCCTTGACGTCCAGCGGCATATACACCGCACCAGCCTTGAAGATCGCCAGCAAGGCGGTCAGCCAGGGCAGCGAGCGCTCCATCAGCACCGCCACCGGCTGGCACTGGGCGATGCCCTGTTGCAGCAGGTGGTGGGCGAGACGGCTGGATGCTTCATCCAGCTCGCGCCAGGTCAGGCTTTCGGTCAGGCAGCGGGCGGCGATGGTCCCGGGCTGGCGGTCGACATTGGCCTGCCACTGGCTCAGCACCGAAGGCGCGGCCGGCAGTGCCTCGGCGGCCTCGGCCTGCACCTGTGCGCCCAGGCGGTAGAGCGGCGCTTGCGGCGCATCCAGCACGGCGTCGAACAGCGCCAGCAGTTGCGGAATGAAGGCCTCGACCGTGGCGCGCTGGTACAGGTCGCTGGCGTAGGCGATATCGCCGTGGATCAGTTGGCCGTCATCGGTAATGTCCAGGGCCAGGTCGAAGTGCGCGCCCTCGCGCTGCATCGGGTATTCGCTGACCTCCAGCCCCGGCAGCTTCAGCGACAGTTCCTGCTTGAGCACCACGTTCTGGTTGAACTTGGCCTGGAACAGCGGGTTGTGGCCGAGGTTGCGCTCCGGCGCCAGCTGGTCCACCAGTTGCTCGAAGGGCACGTCCTGGTGGGCCTGGGCGTCGAACGAGGTCTCGCGGATCTGCGCCAGCAGGTCGAGGTAGCTCAGGCGTTCGTCCAGTTGGCAACGCAGCACCTGGGTGTTGATGAAGAAGCCGATCAGCCCTTCGGTCTCGCTGCGACCACGGTTGGCATTGGGCACGCCGATACGGATATCGCGCTGCCCGGACTGGCGCGAGAGGAACAGCGAGAAGCCGGCCAGCACCAGCATGAACAGGCTCATGCCCTGGCTGCGGGCGAAGGCGTTGAGGCGCTGCGAGCGCGCGGCGCCGAAATCGAACTTGAGGTGGGCGCCACGGAAGCTCTGCGCCGGCGGACGGGGGAAATCCTGGGCGGCTTCCAGCAGCGGCTGCTCGTCGCCCAACTGACGACGCCAGTAATCCAGCTGGCGCTCGCCCTCCCCGGCTTCCAGCCACTGGCGCTGCCAGATGGCGTAATCGGCGTATTGCAGGGTCAGCGCCGGCAACTGCGGCTCGCCGCCTTGCACGTAGGCCTGATAGCTCTGGGCGAACTCCTTGACCATCACTTCCATGGACCAGCCATCGGAAACGATATGGTGCATGCACACCACCAGCACCTGCTCGTCTTCACTCACGCGCAGCAGGCAGGCGCGCAGCAGCGGGCCCTTGAGCAGGTCGAACGGCCGGGCGATGAACTCGCCGGCCTGGCGCGCCAGCTCGGCATCGCTGCCCGGCTCGGCGCGCTGCAGGTCGAGGGACAGCGCCGGCAGGATCACCTGGCGCGGCTGCTCGCCCTCGGTGTTGAACACCGTGCGCAGCACTTCATGGCGTTGCAGCAGGTGGTCGAAGGCGCGTTGCAGGGCCTGCTCGTCCAGTTGTCCAGTCAGACGCAGGGCGGTGCTCATCTTGTAGGCATCGCTGGTCGGGTCGAGCTGCCAGAGGAACAGCAGGCGCTGCTGGGCGTAGGACAGCGGGATCAGTTCGACGTCGTGGCGGCTCTCGACGATGGGCAGCAGGCTGAAATCCTTGCCGTCCGCGCGCAGCTTGGCGAGGAACTGACGGCGCTGATCGAGCGACAGACCGACAAAGCGTTTGGCAATACGTGCAGTTGTGGTCCCGCTCATGCTTCGGTTTCCTCCAGAGAATCCATGAACTGGTCCATATCGTCCCAGTCGTCGTCGCTCGTCGTGGTGTTCAACGCCGCCACGGCAGCGGCCAGCTGGCTCAGCAGCGGCTGTTCGAACAGGGTGCGCAGCGGCAGGCTGACACCGAGGTGCTTGTTGATCCGCGCGACCATCTGCGCCGCCAGCAGGGAATGCCCGCCCAGCTCGAAGAAGCTGTCGTTGAGGCCGACCCGCTCGATCTTCAGCACCTCGGCCCAGATGGCGGCCAGTTGCTGCTCGATATCGGTGACCGGCGCTACATAGCGCGCCTGCGCCTGGCTGGCGTCCGGCTGCGGCAGGGCCTTGCGGTCGAGCTTGCCGTTGGGCGTCAGGGGCATGGCGTCGAGGGCGATGAAGAAGGTCGGGACCATGTAGTCCGGCAGTTGGGCCTTGAGGGCGAGCTTGAGCGCGTCGACATCGAGCTCGCTGCGGGTGACCACGTAGGCCGCCAGTTGCTTGCCCTGTGGACCGTCGATATCGAGGACCACGGTTTCGCGGATCGCCGGGTGTTCCAGCAGGCGGGTTTCGATCTCGCCCAGCTCGATGCGGTAACCGCGGATCTTCACCTGGTGGTCGGCACGGCCGACGTACTCCAGCACGCCATCGGCGCGGCGGCGGGCCAGGTCGCCGGTGCGGTACAGGCGCTCGCCCGGCGCGCCGAACGGGTTGGGGACAAACACCGGCACGCTGCGGCGGGTATCGCCGACGTAGCCACGGCCAACGCCGGTACCGGCGACGCACAGCTCGCCCACGGCGCCCAGCGGCACCAGTTCAAGCGCGTCGTCCAGCAGGTAGATCAGGTTGTTGTCGGTCGGCGTGCCGATCGGCAGGTAGGTGCTTTCGGTGGCCGCCAGGTCGACGCGGAAGAAAGCCACGTCGTCCGAGCATTCGGCCGGGCCATAGGCGTTGACCAGGCCGATCTGTGGATAACGCAGCAGCCACTGACGGGCCAGCTCAGGCGGCATGGCTTCGCCGGTCGGCAGCATCCAGCGCAGGCCGTCGAGGCTCACGCGCTCTTCGGCGAGCAGGCCCTGGATCAGCGACGGTACGCTTTCCAGCACGCTGATGCCCTGCTGCTGAACGTGAGCCAGCAGTGCCTGCGGGTCGCGGGCGATATCGTTCGGCACGATGTCCACACGGGCGCCGAACAGCGGTGCGGCGAGGAACTGCCAGACAGAAATGTCGAAGCTTTGCGAGGCGGTCTGGGCGATCACGTCTTTCTCGCTCAGATCCAGATACGGCACCTTGCTCAGCTGGTTGTTGAGCATGCCGCGCTGTTCGACCATCACGCCTTTCGGCAGGCCGGTGGAGCCGGAGGTGAAGATCACGTAGGCGAGGTTGTCCGGCGCGCTGTAGCGGCCCGGGTTGGTGATCGCATCGTTTTGCTGGACCTGTTCCCAGACCAGCAACTGGACGCCAGCGTTGTCGGCGATCAGTTCGCGAGCCTGCGCTTCGCAATCAGCGCTGCACACCAGCACTGGCGCACGGCTCTGGCCGATCACGCCAGCAAGGCGCTGGTTCGGCAGCGCCGGGTCCAGCGGCAGGTAGCCAGCGCCAGCCTTGAAGCTGCCGATGATCATGCCCAGCAGGTCCGGGCCACGTTCGGCGAGCAAGGCGATCGGCTGGTCGAAGCCGGCACCGGCCTCGATCAGGGCATGGCCCAGGCGGTTGGCGGCGGCGTTGAGCGCTGCGTAGCTCTGCTGCTGATCGAGATAGCTGACGGCGGTCCGCTCAGGATGTGCTGCCACCCGCTCTTCGAACTGCGCCACATAGCTGCGTTCCAGCGGGTACTCGCGAGCGGTCTGGTTGCAGCCCTCGCTGACAAAGCGACGCTCCTCCTCGCCCAGCAGCGGCAGCTCGCCGATCCGCGCTTCGGCGTCGGCGCATACGGCTTGCAGCAGGTTGCGCCAGTACCCGGCGAGGCGCTCGACGGTGGCTCGCTCGAACAGATCGGTGGCGTAGGTGAAGGAGGCCTGGAGTTGCTCGCCCTCGCCGCTGGTTTCCAGCATCAGGTCGCAGGCGAGGGCCTGGTCGCGCTCGTCGGCGGCCAGTTGTCCGGCATCCGGGCTTTCCACCCGCAGCCCGCAAGCCAGTTGCCGGGCGCCGACCTCGGCCACTTGCGGCCGGTGGTTGTACATCGCCTGGAACAGCGGATTGCGGTCCTGCCCGCGGGCCACCTGCAGGCCGTCGGCCAGGGCCTCGAACGGCAGGTCCTGATGGGCCTGGGCGCCCAGGGCGGCCTGGCGGACCTGTTGCAGCAGTTCGCTGAAACTGCTGTCGCCACGCACCTGGCTGCGCAGCACCTGGGTGTTGACGAAGAAGCCGATCAGCCCTTCGGTTTCACTGCGGGTACGGTTGGCAATCAGACCACCGACACGGATATCGGTCTGGCCGCTGCAGCGATGCAACAGCACCTTGAACGACGCCAGCAGGACCACGAACAAGGTCACGCCCTGGCGCTGGGCCAAGGCCTGCAGGCCGTTCAGCAGTGCCGGGTCGAGGGCGATGTCCAGGTGTCGGCCTTTCTGGCTGGGCAGCGGAGGATGGGGACGATCGGCCGGCAACGCCAGCACCGGGTGTTCATCGCCCAGGTGCTCGCGCCAGTAGGTCAGTTGCCGGGCCTCCTCGCCCGCCTCCAGCCAGGCGCGCTGCCACAGCGCGTAATCGCGGTACTGCACCGGCAAGGGCGCGATGGCGGGTGTCCGGCCCTGGGCCAGGCTGTCGTAATAGCCCAGGCACTCGTCCAGCAGCACGCCCATGGACCAGCCATCGGTGATGATGTGGTGCAGGGTCAGCAGCAGGATGTGCGACTCGGCGCCCAGGCGCAGCAACTGCACGCGCAGCAGCGGGCCCTGCTGCAGATCGAATGGCCGCGCGGCCTCGTGGGTCATCCGCACCTGGGCCGCGGCCATATCGGCGACCTCATGGACCTCGATGGTCAGCGGCTGCGCTGGCGCCACGCGCTGGCCGGCGTGGTCTTCGTCCTGGAAGAAGGTGGTGCGCAGGCTTTCATGGCGCTCGATCAACAGGCTGAACGCGCGCTCCAGCGCCGGGATATCCAGCGAGCCGTACAGGCACAGGGAAATCGGCAGGTTGAAACCTGCGGCCTCGGGATCGAGCTGCCAAAGGAACCAAAGGCGCTGCTGGGCATGGGACAAGCCGTCACGCCCGGCGACACCTTCGCAGGAGGGGATCGGAAACTGGGCGAAGTCCACCTGTTCGCGACGCAGCGCGTCCAGGAACAGGCTGCGCTTCGCGGCTGGCAACTCGACGAAACGGCGGGCGAGTGTCCGGGCTTGTTCGGCATTCATGCAGTGGGTCCTTGCTGATCGGCGTGACCGTGGTTTGGTCGTATCAACAAGGACGAACTGGAAGGGAAATATTTAGAAAGGAATGGGGGTGTTGGTCGGGGAAGCTTGTTGGGGATGGATCGCGGTGCATCGCGAGGTGCATGTCGGTGTTTTTCTGGCGCCCTCAAGATCGAGCGCCGCCCGCGCGGCGCATCGCGAAGCGCATGCCGGTGTTTTTCCAGCGCCCTCCAGATCGAGCGCCGCCCGCGCGGCGCATCGCTGGCAAGCCAGCTCCCACATTTGTTGCAACGCGCCATGGCCTGTTGGATCTGAGTTGCCAGCCTTTGTCTCATGGCGCTCCATCGTGGGGAGGCTGTTGGGCTCGACTCGATAGCGCGTCGTACAAACAAGGCGAACAACCATGGCCTTGCAGACATAGGTACGTTGCAACAAATGTGGGAGCTGGCTTGCCAGCGATGCGCCGCGCGGGCGGCGCTCGATCTCAAGGGCGCTGGAAAAATCAAGGCAGGCACCTGTCAGCCCTGACGCAATCTCAAGACGAACCTTCCCGGACCACAAGGCCGACACCGCCCCCCGTGGTGTCATATAAAGCGACGAAAAGCGCGTAATTTCCGCCTTTCTTGTAGGCAATTTCCCAAGCATACTCCCACGCCCTTCAAGCGGTTGCGCTCATGGAAATCCACACCTAGTCTCCGCCGGTCGTTGCAAATTCAACGACCGGCTTTGACAGGCCGGGATTGCATGAACGCTGGCTACCGTTATGGCGGCTGTGCGTGTGGGCACCTTCGGGTGCGCCAGGATTCTCATGCTCTCTGGTCTGTCAACCCGCGCACAGCTGCCACCCACCTGTTTGACAGCAGGTTTTCTTCTACCTACTCAAGAGCATGAGATCACCATGAAGAAACTTGTCCCCGACCCACCCTCCCGCCTCACCACAGTCCACACCCACTTCGCCAATTGCCACGGCCATCATCCTCCGCTGTTCGCCGTCTGCGACGGCGCCGATATCGGTGATGCACTGGCACACCTGGCCGCATCCTTGAAATCCGCAGCAGAGACCAACGCCCAGATGTGCGACCTGGCCGATCATCGCTACGGTGATTTGCTGTGGGCGACCCAGCAGTCGCTGGAGATCTCCCAGGCACTGGTGGCGTCGCTGCTGAAAGCGGTCGAGCGGTAACAGAGGCCTGGACTCATCGCTGTAGGGCATACAGCGATGAGGACACAGAAACGCGCCTACCCGGAAAGCGGATCATCGCTGCGAAGTGCATGTCGATGTTTTTCTAGCGCCCTCAAGATCGAGCGCCGCCCGCGCGGCGCTTCGCGAGCAAGCTCGCTCCCACGTTTGTTGCAACGTACCTATGCCTGTCAGGCCATAGTTGTTCGCTTTGTTTGTACGACGCGGTACCGAGTCGAACCCAACAGCCTCCCCGCGATAGATCGCCATAAGACAAAGGCTGGCAACTCAGATCCAACAGGCAATGGCACGTTGCAACAGACGTGGGAGCGAGCTTGCTCGCGAAGCGCCGTGCGGACGGCGCTCGATCTTGAAGGCGCCAGAAAAACACCGGCATGCGCTTCGCGATGCGCCGCGCGGGCGGCGCCCGATCTCAAGGGCGCTGGAGAAATCAAGCCAGGCACATGGCTGCCCTGATGCGATCCCCAGCCGCCCTCCCCCTCAAAACCGCGTACGCATCGTAAACATCAGATTCCGCGGAGTTCCAAAGTACGTGCTGTTCTCCACCGTCCCCGTCTGCGAGTAGTAGGTCCGGTCAAACAGGTTCTCCACATTCACCGACAGATTGACGTTCTCATTCAGGTCATAACCGACCCGCGCGTTGTACACCGCATAGCCACCCGTCTCGTTCTTCACGCCAGTACCCGGCACGGTGTCGATGTAGCGGCCATACACGCCACTCTGGATATTCCCGCCCAGACCAACCTGCCACTTGGACCATTCACCCGGCAGTTGATAGTTGGCCCACAGCCGCAGCATGTGTTCCGGCATCGCAGTGAGGAAGGCAGTGCCCTCCAGCGCGACGTTATCGGGGTTGCGCACGTACTGGCTGCGGTTGTAGGTGTAGCCGGCACTCAGCTCCAGCCCCGGCAGCACCTTGCCCGAGACTTCCGCCTCGAACCCTTCGGAACGCACCTTGCCACCGGCGACGTAGCAGCGGCAGGTGGCCGGCTGGGTCTGGTCGGTCTGGGCGCGGCCGGAGTAGTTGGTGCGGAAGATGGCGAAGGCGGTGTTCAGTGCGCCGTCGTACAGCTCGCCCTTGATCCCCAGTTCGTAGGACTCGCCGGAACGCGGTGCCAGCGGGTTGCCGGCGGCGGTTTCGTAGCTGAGCTGCGGGGTGAAGATCTCGGAGTAGCTGGCGTAGGCCGACCATTCCGGGTCGAGCGCATAGACCAGGCCGTAGAACGGCACCACCTTGGCGTTGGTCTTCTGCCCGGTGAGGGTGTGCCGGCCATTGAGTTCGTTGAGCTGGTCCTGGGAGTAGTCCCACCAGCTGACCCGGGCACCGACGATCAGGTCCAGCGGGTCGATGACGTTGACCCGCAGCGAGCCGTACACCCCTTGCTGGTCGAGGGTGGCGGTGGTGGTGCGGTACTTGTCGGTGAGGTCGTATTTGGGCGGATCGAACTGGGTGATGTCCGGGATGAAGTCGTAGGCGCCGTCGTACCAGGTCACGTCGTAGCGCGCCGCCACGCGTTTGCTGTGGGAGACGTTGCCGCCAAGGATCAGCTCGCTGCGCCGGCCCAGCAGTTCGAAGTTGCCGTTGAGGAACAGGTCGCTGTTGTACTGGTAGTTGTTTTCGCCACGGCCTTCGGCCCAGTTGTAGGCGCCGGAGTTGTCCACCGGGTCGATCAGGCCACCGGTGTTGCTGTAAAGGGCGTCGAGGTTGAGCCGGGTGTAGTTGCTGGCGAGGGTGACTTTCCAGTCGTCATTGAGCTGGTGCTTGGCCTCGATGAACACCTGGGTCGATTCGACGTCGTTGTAGTCCGAGGGCGAGCTGAGGTTGGTGGAGCGCTTGAAGTCGATCTTCGAGCCGTCGCGGTAGCTGGGCAGGCCCCAGTCCATGGTCGCGTGGTTGTTGGCGTTCTGGTAGTTGAAGCCGACGCTGAGCAGGGTGTCCGGGGTCAGGTCGAATTCCAGCACGCCGTAGGTGGAGGCGCGCTCGCTCTTGCCCTCGTCGTAGAAGTAGTGGCGCGAGCCGTAGGCGGTGGCCAGGCGGCCGCGCACGGTCTTGGCGTCGTTCAGCGCGCCCTGCACGTCCACTTCCTGGCGGTAGTTGTCCCAGCTGCCGGCCTGGGTGACGGTGTTGATCTGGAACTCGGCGCCGGCGCGCTTGCGCACCAGGTTGATCGCGCCGCCCGGCGAGCCCGCGCCCTGGAACAGGCCGGACGAACCCTTGAGCACTTCGACCCGCTCGTAGGCGATCAGGTCGGTCCAGTTCAACGAGGTGATGCCGGTGCTGGTACCGGCAGGAATCGGGATGCCGTTGATCTGGAAGTTGTCGATCTCGAAGCCGCGGGCGTAGGGCTGGTTGTCGCCGTTCAAGGCACCGTAGGCGACCACGCCCTGGACGTTGTTGTAGACGTCGTTGAGGGTGGTGATGTTCTGGTCCTTGAGGCGCTGGGCGGTGAGCACCGTGACCGTCTGCGGGATTTCCTTGAGGCTGCGCTCGCTCTTGCCGATGGTCACCGCGCCGGTGGTGTAGGAACGGGTGTACTCGGTGTTCACCCCGAGGGTCTCGCCGTTGATGCTGGTGGGCGCCAGTTGCAACGCGCCGCTCGGGTCGGCGGCAGGCTGCAGCAGGTAGTTGCCCTGGGCGTTGCGGATCACGGTGAGGCCGGTGCCGGCGAGAATCCGCGCCAGGCCCTGCTCGACGCTGTACTGGCCTTGCAGGCCGGCGCTGGTCTTGCCGCTGGTGAGGCGTGCGTCGGTGGACAGCGGGATCGCCGCCTGCCGGCCGAACTGGCTGAGGGCCTGGTCGAGCGGGCCGGCGGCGACGCTGAAGACGCGTACCGCGCTGGCTTCGGACACGCTGCTGTCGGCCTGGGCGGGGAGGTTGAAACCGAGCAGCAGGCTGCCGGCCAGGGTCAGGTGCAGGGCCGAGGCGCGGGTGTCGTGGATGGCGCGAGCCAGCGGGTGGAAACGATGCGTCATGGAGAGCTTCCGGGAGGGTCAAGGGGGCCGCGTCAGCAGCGGGATTACCCCTAGGCCAAGCGAGCGCGGAAAATCTGCCGGTCTGGCGAAAAAAAATTTATCCGGCCTGCCGTGGCACGACCGTGACCCAGTAGCGCGTGCGGCGCTGGACGCCGACAGGCAGGCTGTCCACCAGTTGCGAGAAGATCCGCTCGGGGTCATCCAGCGGGAAAGACCCGGTCAGGCGCAGCTCGGCCACTGCCGGGTCGCAGCGCAGGATGCCGCGGCGATGGCGGGCCAGTTGCGCGACGAAATCCGCAAGGCGCATGCGCTCGGCAACGATGAAGCCGTCGATCCAGGCGGTCGCCCCCGGGTCCATCGGCCCCACTTGCGACACCCCCCGGGCATCGATGAACGCCTGGCTGCCCGCCTCGACCACTTGCGTCTCGGGTCGACCGGGCACCGACACCGATACCCGCCCGCTGCTCACCGACAGCCGCGTGCCGCTGCCGGCTTCGTCGCAGCGCACGCAGAAGCGCGTGCCCAGTGGCTGCAGCAACGCATCAGGGGTCTGTACCCACAGCGGTCGGCCGGCGGGGTCGTGGCCGGTGAGGATGTCCACTTCACCGAAGCGCAGGACGATGCGCCGCTCGCTGTCGCTGAAACGCAGGTCCACGGCGCTGGCGGTGTTCAGCCACAACTGGGTGCCATCGGCCAGAGTCCGGTGCAGGCGCTGGCCGGTGGCGGTGGCGAGATCGGCCAGCTCGCCCTGGACCCAATGGCTGTCCTTGCCGTGCCAGGCGGCGGCACCGAGCACACCGACGCCGAACAGCAGCTTGAGCACCTGACGGCGGTCGCCACTGACATAGCGGGTCTGCTGCAAGGCCCCGCGGGCCACCGGGTTGTCGAGCACACGTGCGTGGTTGCGCAGCACTCCTGGCAGTTGCGCCATGCGCTGCCAGGCGCGCTCGTGCTCGCTGTCGCTCTGTCGCCAGCGTTGCAACTGTTGCAGCTCGGCCTCGCTGATATCGCCGGACTGGGTGAGGCTGAACCAGGCGAGAGCCTGGTCGCGCACGCGAGGGCTGATCGGGGCTTCCGGCATGGCGCTCACTCGAACAGGCTGGCGTAGCAGCGGCTGAAGGCCTTGAGCATGGCCTTCTGCACCTGGTTGACGCTCAGGCCCAATTGCGCGGCGATCTGCTTGTAGGTCAGGCCGTCGAGCTGGGACAGCAGGAAGATCTCGCGTACCCGCGGCGACAGGCCGTGGAGCACGGCATCGATTTCGGTCAGGGTTTCGATCAGCAGGTAGCGTGCCTCGGCGGACAGCTCGACAGCCTCCGGCTGCGCCGCCAGGGCCTCGGCGTAGGCCCGCTCCACCGCCAGGCGGCGCCAGCGGTTGACCAGCAGGCTGTTGGCGATGGTCGCCAGGTAGGCCAGCGGCTGCTTGAGCTCGGCGACCGGGCTGCGCGCGCGGATGATGCGCACGAAGGTGTCCTGGGCCAGGTCATCGGCATCCGCCGCCTCGCCCAGGCGCCGCTGCAGCCAGCCCTTGAGCCAGCCGTGGTGTTGCAGGTAAAGGACTTCGACGTCCTGCTCGAATGAGTTGTGCGTGCCCATGGGACAGAACGCCTGCGTAGATGGTAACGATTCGCAATACTATCGATTCGTTCGGCTACGGCGCAACTGGCTGGATCGATGTCGAGGCTGATGGCCTCATCGCCGGCAATGCCGGCTCCCACAAGGTTCCGGGCTAGCCGCTCAATCCAGGCCCGACACAGGAACCTGTGGGAGCTGGCATTGCCAGCGATGAGGCCAGGAAGAACAACACAGACCCGCAAGATTGATGTTGAAGCGGATGGCCTCATCGCCGGCAAGCCAGCTCCCACAGGGTTCCGGGCCAGCCGCAGAATCCGGGCCTGACACAGGAACCTGTGGGAGCTGGCATTGCCAGCGATGAGGCCGGGAAGAACAACACAGACCCGCAAGATTGATGTTGAAGCGGATGGCCTCATCGCCGGCAATGCCGGCTCCCACAGGGTGCCGGGCCAGCCGCAGAATCCGGGCCCGACACAGGAACCTGTGGGAGCTGGCATTGCCAGCGATGAGGCCAGGAAGAACAACACAGACCCGCAAGATTGATGTTGAAGCGGATGGCCTCATCGCCGGCAAGCCAGCTCCCACAGGGTTCCGGGCCAGCCGCAGAATCCGGGCCTGACACAGGAACCTGTGGGAGCTGGCATTGCCAGCGATGAGGCCGGGAAGAACAACACAGACCCGCAGGATTGATGTTGAAGCTGATGGCCTCATCGCCGGCAATGCCGGCTCCCACAGGGTTCCGGGCCAGCCGCAGGATCCGGGCCTGACACAGGAACCTGTGGGAGCTGGCATTGCCAGCGATGAGGCCAGGAAGAACAACACAGACCCGCAAGATTGATGTTGAAGCGGATGGCCTCATCGCCGGCAAGCCAGCTCCCACAGGGTTCTGGGCCGGCCGCAGGATCCAGGCCTGACACCGGAATCTGTGGGAGCTGGCATTGCCAGCGATGAGGCCAGGAAGAACAACACAGACCCGCAAGATTGATGTTGAAGCGGATGGCCTCATCGCCGGCAAGCTGAACTGGCCTAATGATCCCGGACACCTCTTAAGGGCGATATGATTCGCCCATTCAGGAGGTTCCATGCAAGAACGAAAGACCTATACCCGCGAGTTCAAACAAC